>SCPN01000017.1_pt1:0-82500 | contig 258030 bp, 257 predicted proteins | sample 6106831 | NCBI WGS metagenome assembly SCPN01 (sample SAMN10720447, study PRJNA508395) | human gut metagenome | isolation source: Participant 1, 0 month
TAACGAGGGCGCCCTTGTGGGCGAATAGGTGAAGTTCCCCACCACGGCGGAGGAATTAAAAAGTCTTTGAGCGCATCGGGATTGGGTCGAAGGGACGGAATTTGGCAGATCTAAGGAGGAATGATTCATCACGGACTACGATTGCTATGTGGACGGCCTCTATGACCTGCTAGGCGAGTATGCCAACCTGGATGAACTACCTGGCCTCCAAACTGGATGATGATAATGAGCCAGGATGAATGAGCGGTTCCAGGCTGCTATGGAAATCGGCGACCACACGGGCAGCATCCAGGAGCTTATCTATCTGACGGAAAACCTGGACTGTTACGACGTTTATCCCGACATCCACGACCAACGATCATGGGACGGTATTACATTGAGGAACTGGACGCCATGCAGGTGCCGGAGCATCTGCGCAACTACATCGACTATGAAGCCTTCATGGCGGACATCGCCCTGGAAAGCGGCCAGTTCACCGACCTGGGCTATGTACGGGATACCGGGGACCGCTTCGACGAGGTGTACGATAGACACCGGGAGAGCATCCCGTGGGAGTACCGAGTCACCGTTACACAAGAGGAACAAGAATTTCTGGACGAGTGCAAAGTCGGATATGGCAAACCGACCTTGCCTATGATAAGGACGAGTTTTCCGGCAGCCCGCAGTATGCCGCTGGGCACCGGCGGAGGAACATGCGGCGAAGGAAGAAATCTACGAGAATCTGATGGCCGGGCGCATCTCCGCCCTAGAGACGAGAAGCTGGCTGCCCTGGGGCAGATCCAGGAGGACTATCTTCCTTCGGAGATTGGGAAGTTCAAGGGCGCCACCGGCTATGAAGGATTTCTGGATATGGACCCCCAGGTAATCCGGGAAGCCATCGAAAACCCGGATCAGGCCCATGTGGACGAGATGCTGGTCTTTGCGGAACAGGCAAATCTGGAGTATAAAGCGGAGTTGTACGGGCAGCAAGCGGCGTCCACCCCGGACGACCGGGAGACCGGTGAGACGGTGCGGACCCCCAGGGGCACCTTCCATATGACGGATATGAGCCGGGAACAGATGGAGGCGGCTGGATACGGTTTTCACCATGAGTCCGAGGATGGGAAGTATCTCATCATGGCCAACGGCAGCCGTGCCTTTGCCATCCCCAGCGGATCCGCCCCCGAACATACCGCGCCGGAGAAGTTGACTGTTCTGGTGGTGGAGCCTATGAAGGAACCCTATGTGAAGGAGATCGACCCCGGCCTCCATGCGCTGCAAGCGGAGGTGGGCGGTGATATTGCCGCCTCCTATCCCTTTGACGATCCGGTTGGGCTGGTGCTGAACGATGAAGGCAAGCTCATTGGTCTAGACCTGAACCGTTCCCTCCGGGACGAGCATGGGGAGATTTACGACATCGTGGCAGGCACCTTCCTGGTTGTGGGCCTGGGGCCGGAGAGTTTTTCGTCCCTGTCCCCAGACATGATCCAGAAGTACACCGAGCAATTCAAGCGGCCGGAGCTGTTCGCCAGCATCAACGGGCAGATCGTGTCCGTCCCCGTGGAGCCGGAAAACCCGCTGCGCACGGCAGAAATGACCCTGGAGGACGACTATGGGATGATCGACGGGATCATCAATAACGGCCGCCGTGGGGAGGAATTGGAGAAAGCCCAGGCCGAGGCGTGCAGGACCACGCCGGAGAAAAAGCCTTCCATCCGGGAGCGGCTGGAGGACGCGAAACGGAAGTGCGTGGAACGGAAAGGCCCGGAAAAGCCCGCCCCGCAGAAGAAGCCCCCGGAGCTGGGCGACTTATGAGCCGGAGCAAGAAATGGCGTCTGGAATGGTCGTTCTTCCTGGGCAAGAATGGCAGGCGCCAGTATAATAAGCTCTGCAAAGGCTGTGTCTATCCCTGCAAGCAGAGCTTCCGGGCAGTGGTGGTGTCCTGCCCGCACTATCTTTCTCTCCGTTCCCAAAAGTGCAGAAATTAGGGTTCAAAATGGGCGAAGAAACCGCCTGTGCCGGCTTTCCCGTATAGGGACAGTATGATTTCCCATGTGGGGCGGTAGGGCGTTTCTGCATAGGAAAAATGCTGGATTTGTACCTTTTGTAAACAAGAAAAGAGCGCTGTCATCGGATATTTGTCCGGTGGCGGCGCTCTTTGTGTTTAGAGAGTTATTTCAGTCTAAACTTGCATATAGCCCATATGTGTTTTTGCGATAACGCTTGAAAACAGTCCTTTGATATGTGCGATAAGTAATTTGATCGGCAAAATTTTTAATACCTTTCCAATTAAAAAGACTTTCTTCGGGTTTATTTCCACTAGGAGAACGCTGCTCTAAAAAATCACATATTAACTGAGTCGTTACAGCAGACGGGAATAGTTTTTTCCCCTTACCACCGACGGCTTTGGTTTTTATATCATTAATAATGTCACTCATTTTCTGGCGTAGCGTTATAGAAATGTATGGGCAATTATGAAAAATTAAGACATACCAGAACTCTACTTGCATCATCGGTTCTTTATCTGATATTCTAAGTATTTGCCTTTCGACAATATTTTCAACTTTTTTTGATAGTTCATTAAAAAAGGGCTGATAATACTGCGAATAGAGCAATAAATTTGCCCAAATAATTGGGTCATTGCATTCTTCGGCGGCTTGAATTAAATGGTTCTCTGTTTTGGTGTCAAGCACAATATTATATTCGTAAAAAAAAGGAAACCAATCACATAAATCAAATACATTTCCCGAGCAAAAAACAAATGAATACCTATTAATTGTTCTACTTAATTTTGTGTGAGCTTTATCGTCACCTTTAAAATCAATTTCACTATTCATGTAAGCAATAATGGAAATGATTTTTCGGGCTTGATCAAATGAAGGGTAAAATGCGTATACATATAGGGCCATATCAATTAAGAGCAGTGCCTTACCTAAGCGCTGCTTGCCAAAGAGCGTATACCCATTTTTCTTTTTACTGATATTGTTTAGCAATGTTGATAAAAGAAACGAAACAATAGTTCTCCTATCTTCAGAATATTCTTTAACCAGAACAGCAATTTCATCTTTTATTCTATCTACAGAAATAAACTCTGTCTTTACTATGAACTGCTCATCTTCAGGCAATTTATCGTAATCAGATTTTTTCCCTTGATGGAAAAAGTTTCTAATAATATCAGACAATTGCCTGGTTTTTTCAAGCCATTCTTTGGGGACACAAGGCGTACTTCCTTTTGTCAACTTCAACTCATTTAAGCGTAGCAGGTATCGTTCGCCAATCATTTTATATTTGGATAGTATTTGTTCAAGAACCTGTGGTTGATTGGCAAACAGAAAAATATCATCAACATATCGAAATGCAACATAATCGACATTATAGATAATGTTTTCTTTAGATAGGGAAACGGAGATTACATTATCAATATGCTGCAGTAAAACTTCAGCCATCATTCTAGAAAACTCTGGGCCAACAACAATGCCATTTGATGACCGCCCGTTTATATTTTGGAGTATTCGATCTATGGTGACAAGTAAATGAGAGTTAACGGCATCTTTTGCATCAACAACATTTCTTTCTATAATCCATGTAAATGCGTGTGTATATATGCTGTCAAAGCAAGCCTTATAGTCGAGTTTTGCATAATATTTGTATTTAAAGTTACACATTCGCCATACCCGTGAATCAGCAAAAGAATTTATTGATTCAAAGGGCCCTATTTTAAAATAATTTCCAGCTTGTTGAATAGCCCCACGTCCTGCACGAAAGGATTGGTCTTGAAAGTATTGTGTTACTCGTCCAGACTTTGCCTTATAATATAAATCTGTGCTTTTTTTGTGATAACGAATGGAATAGTCATGATGCTTTTCAAAATAGTTCAATATTTCCTTTTGATAGCATTCGATAAAAAGGAACAAGTTCAAGGCAGAAAATGGTTGAATAACACTCATTTCTCTCATTGTGTCAGTTCCCTTAAGAATTTTGTATTTTAAAGGTTTTGTGCTCCAGCCATGTTCAAACATTCTAGAACTGCTCTGAGCTTTATTTTGTTTGATTTCTTGGATAAGCGCGTCTAAAATCTTTTGGTTCTCTTTCTTTAAAAGAAATGCGTAAAGTTGAGAAAAAGAAAATAATTCCGATATTTCAACAGGTAGTAAATCTGTCAGAATATAGTCCAGCTTATTCCTTTCTAAGCCACTCCACCCCATTGACTTTTTCCTCCATCTTTTTTATTATAAGAGAGCAGACAAGTTGTTTGCAGTGCAGAAATGCACACACATCATCGGCACAATGCTGAAATCAGCCTTGCTGAAGAAGGACATTGTGTTTAGAACATAGCTGCGGCAAATGTTCCGGAACGGCAAGGGCAACCTTGCCGTTTCGTCATTTAGTATCCGACCCAAATTTTTATTAAATAGTCCCTTACAAGTGTTCCATAGCCCCGTCGTTTGCCATTTGCATCAGTGCTGTTGATTCCAACCTGCTTGCATAGAGCCACGAGAGATTTATAGTCATACCCAATACGATCAACAAGCAAAATCGTTTTATTGGCTTTCATGTTCCCATATAGATTATAGCCACAATTTAATTGGGCGCCCCCCATCAAAAAATAAGGTTTATCAATCTTTGCTCTGTCAAACGCATCGTCAATCATATTCTTCAAATACTGTTCTGTATTGGTTTCGACAAGCCCAGTATCTAGAAAATATCGAAGTTCGCCATAATTCGAAATAAATCCTTTTACTCTCCAGATGTTTGAACGAAAATGTTTTGTCATATAAACTTCGCGTGAGGAGAATGCAGCTATTCTATGCCGTAGTAACTCCATTTTATTATAATCAGGCGATGACGGGTCTGTATAAGAAGCAATCAATTTATCAATGCGATCTTCATATTTTTTTCGCTTATCATCAGTAATGCCATATTTAATTTCAATTTTGGCTTTACCATTCGCTGAAAGCCAAAATTCATAGCCAAGAAAGTCTACAGAGCAACTTCCTTTTAATATGTTTCGGCGAGAAATATACTTGAATTTTTTCTTGTTAAATTTTGTATGGCATTTGGGCGCTTTTATTGTTTGATCATGAAATATTTTTAAAAGAACGGTTTCCAGTTTCTCTTTAACTTCAGTTTCCTCCATGTGCTCGTTTAGAATCAGAATGCTATCATCTATATACCTTTCATAATATATAATGCCGTTAGAAAAGAACATCTGTTTGACAGCTTCATCAAAGTATCCAGCTATAATTTCCGCGATTGCATTTGAAGTACAAAGTCCCGCATACGCATATTTAGTTGAATAAGCGAAAGCCTTTATCAGGTCAATCTCGTGCCGATCAAGAATATTATATTTTAAGTATTTTTCAAAAACATAAATAGACGAAACAGAATTGAAGTAATCTTTAAAATCAAATTTTACAATTGTAAAATCCGACATTTGAATTGCAGCAGAGAGAACACTGAAAAGCGTCCGAGTTGTTTTGTTTCGATTAGGATATTTTATTTTAAATGCTCTATCCAGAATTTGTTTGATGCTTTGACATAGGATATTTTCAGGTGAATATAAATTATCATATTGTTTAACCAACCGCTTTTTACCACTTTGATTTAACATAAGTGACTTCGAGTTTTCGAAATGGAAGGTAGCGTCATTAAGGGCGCTCTTTATATCCGAAATAATCTTTTCTTGTTCCGCAGCAGATTTATACGGGGTGTCTTTATCAAGGGCTATAGTTCTTTTTACAGCGCGCTCAATCTCTTTTTCAATGCTCATTTTTCTTTCCCCCATGTAAAAATGTGCCCTGCAAAAACCTGGCAGGGCACATTTAATTATTGTACAGCTACCTTTGGCAATTGACGCTACTACACAATAGCAATTTTCTATTGTAAGAGGATTTTAATTATGGATATTCTATCATATTATGGAGAAATACTCAACATAAAGCAGATATATGCAGCAGGATATAAAAACTACTCTAGGCCGGTTATGTGCTCTCGTCGATGTTCTTGATTCTGCTCATCAGACCTTTCCAGCAGTGAGTCCACATTCTGGCGGAGGGTGTCATATTCCTTTTCCTCCCGCCGTATTTTGCGAAGTTCCGCTTGCAGAGCGGTCTTGTGGGCGGCAAGTCCATCCAGTTCTGCTTTCAGCTTTTCGGAGGAAGGAAGTCTGGCAAGTCCGGCCTTCTTGATCTCTCTGGCTGCCGCCTCGAACAAGATGATTTCGCTCTCAAACCCGCGAAGAAATTTTTCCTTATCCTTTGACACCTTATATCGGTCATAGACGGGCTTCAGTTTGCGGTAGGTGTCAATCTGCTTGCCCAGGAGGTCAATGCTGTTCCGTATCCCGCAGGCTCTCCTTGGTGCGGATGGAGGCGGCGGACACGGCGTCGCACCGTTCCACCAATTCCTCATAACTGCCGATGCCGGGGACTGAACCCACCTTGACAAAGAAAGCCTTCGGGCAGCATAAGGCAGACGGATACGATCTGTCTGTGTGGAGCCGGTCGGCCGGTGCGCCATGACCCTGTTGCAAGTCCGCAGGACGGGACCCCTACCAAACAGGTGAGCGACAAAACTAGGCCGCGAAACAGGTGTAGCAGCCTGTGGGCGAGGATACACAGACAGGATAATGAGACTCCCGCGTTGAACGCCCTCAAAGCATTGCGCGGCGCACCCATCAGCATGGGCCGGGGTGAGATTCCCGTGGAGCTGCGGCCAGCAGACATCCGTTTTTTGCCTCTTTAATTTTCAGATAAATCTTCTGCTTTTCTGTTTACGGATAGTTCGTAAACTTTTCATTAGCAGCAGACAAACCCGAAACGGCGCGGTACAATGAGTGTGGAAGTTATGAATGAACACCCTTTTGCGTGCCGTTTCTGACTGGAAAGGAGGCTGCTGTGTCAGAGATTCAGAACGGTACGGAGAAAAGGCCTTTGGAGTGCCGCACCTATACGGTCAATGACATTGCCGTGATCTTAGGTGTCAGCCAGGCACGGGCATATAGCCTTGTGCGGGAGGACCTTTTCAAAAGCGTACGAATTGGCAACTCCATACGGATTTCCAAGCGGTCGTTCGACCACTGGCTGGAGTCACTTGACCTGTGACACAAGAAAGGAAGATTCGTTATGGCATCCATTATCAAAAGAAAGAAAAACTATTCCATCGTCTACACCTATGTGGACGAGAACGGCGAGACCAAGCAGAAATGGGAAACCCGCACTTCCTACCAGGAGGCATTGAAGCGCAAGGCAGAGATTGAGAGTCAGAAAAGCTCCCACTCCTTCCTTCCGCCCACCAATCAGAATATTGCGGAGTTCCTGTCGGACTTCGTCTCCCTCTATGGCGAAAAGCGGTGGGACGTGTCTATGTACGACAGCCAAAACTCGCTGATTGCCAACTACATCAACCCCATCATTGGGGATATGCAGGTGCAGGACATCACCACGCGGGTAGTGGATAAGTACATCCAGACTTTGCAGAAACCCCCTGCTGTGAACACCAGGACGCACCACGCCAAAACGGAGTTTGTCACCAACGCTACCATCGAAAAGATCATCAAACTTCTCCGCTGCGCCTTCAAACAGGCGGTTCGGTGGGAGCTGGTTGCCAAGAACCCATTTGACAATGTGGTGCTGCCCAAAGTGGAATACAAGAAGCGGGACATCTGGACCGCCGATATGATCCGCACCGTCCTGGATCAGTGTACGGATAGCAAACTCTATGTGGCAATGAATCTGGCCTTTGCCTGTTCGCTGCGCATGGGTGAGATTCTGGGGCTGACCTGGAGCAATGTCCACATCTCCGATGAAGATATTGCCGATGACAACGCCTATGTCTACATCGATAAGGAGCTGGCGCGGGCCTCCAAGCGAGCCATTGAGATGCTGGGGCAAAAGGACATCTACCATATGTTCACGCCGCTGTTTCCCAACACCAGCACCAGGATCATCTTGAAAAAGCCCAAGACCGATTCCAGTATCCGCAAGGTGTGGCTGCCCAAGACCCTGGCTTATATTCTGCGGGAATGGAAGTCCGCGCAAGACGAGCTTCGGGCGCTGCTCCGTGACGAGTATCAGGACTACGACCTGGTGGTGGCGTTGGCCAATGGCCGCCCCTGTGAGGACCGTATCATCCTAAAGTCGTTTGAGAAGCTGCGGGAGAAAGCAGGGCTTCCAAAAGTGGTCTTTCACTCCCTGCGACATTCCAGTACCACCTATAAGCTGAAGCTCAACCACGGCGATCTGAAGGCCCCCCAGGGTGATACGGGCCACGCTCAGATCGATATGATTACCAGCGTGTATGCGCACATTCTGGACGAGGACCGCAAGATCAATGCCCAGAAGTTTGAGAGCGCCTTCTATGCCAATCCCGACCTACGCTTGGTTCGTCCCCCGGAGGAACCGAAGGAACCGGCGCCCGCCACATTGGATTTGGAGGCCCTGGTGGAACAGCTCCGCAACTCGCCGGAATTGGCCAACACGCTGGCCGCATTGCTGGCGTCGGCCCCATCCGAAAAATAGGGCGGGAAAATCGTATTAGCAAATCGGCGTTTTTTATTAGCAAGGCCGGAAAAATAGTTCGAAGCCAATTAGCAGGCATACAGCGGAAAATGTATAAAATCGTTCCGGCAGAGCGGCAAGAACGCTCTGAGGAAATGATAACAAAAAAACGCTGTAAACCATCGAAAAACGGCTTACAGCGGTCATTTTTGGCACCCCACAGCTGGGTTTGAACCAGTAGCCTGTCGCTTAGGAGGCGACCGCTCTATCCAACTGAACTACGGGGGCTTATACAGAAATTATTCAATTTTACAGGGCTCCAGGATTCGAACGATTCGATTTTTAGGAGCCTTTAGATTAAATTTTCCAGTATTACTCTACCAGTCAACCGTGAATTTTTGTCTCTTCATTATCCTTTATACGCGCGATAGAGGAACGCCACAATCTGTGCGCGCGTACAAGTGTTGTTCAGTATAAACAGGTATCGCCGATGCCATCAGCAATATCCTTCTCAACGACTCACTCGACCGCCCCGTAATAATAGGCAATCATTCAATATGTCGTAGAAGAAGTTTCGCACACTGGTCTTCCTTAAAGGCTGCTTTGGCGGTGACTGTGCCGTGCGCAATCGAGCAGTGCTGCTGCCATGATCGCATTCGCGCCACCTATGCATACAGTGTCCAGTTCTCCGCCTGTCAATAATCGCTAGTGCCTTTGCCATTGCTGTCACCATCACTGGCATCACCAACCGACAGACGCTACCTCACCGTGTCGGCATAAGGTTCAGAGCAAGCACCTCGCCGTAGATGACAGTCATGGTCTTTGACGTTACCTCACTGCTGCCATTGAAATCGAAAGTTATGCAGGTGTTGATGCATTCCCCGCTTAATAAGCATTGCTTTTATATCTCCTTGACGTTTTTCGCCTGCTGCTCAAAGTATACTCAGAATTTTGATTTCAGGTATCAAAAAAAGCACCTTCACGTTGTGCATTTTTTTGATACCACTGCCTTTCCATACGACTTTCCACTTTCGGGGTCACCTACCCGGAGGTTTTCTAAGTGTTCTGAAAAATACAAAAAAACCGCTGATTTCTTACGAAATCAGCGGTTAAACGTGGTTGCGGGGACAGGACTTGAACCTGCGGCCTCCGGGTTATGAGCCCGACGAGCTACCAACTGCTCTACCCCGCGATATAGATTTTATCGCAACTCTCTCTCAGAGTGCTTATATACTATACCATAGGATAGCGCAGTTGTCAAGCATAATCTTCAATTTTCTATTCGACAAATTCAGTCTTTTATCTCGCTGTCCTCTGCAGGCAGCAGATCCGGCAGTTCAAACCAGAAGCAGATACCGCCTTCGACGTTCTCCGCACCGCAGGCGCCGTGCAGGGTATCCGCGATGGCGCGGACAAGCGACAGACCGATGCCGGTGCCGCCGGCCTCTCGGGTGCGGGCGCGGTCGGTGCGGTAGAATTTCTCCCAGATTTTCGGCAGCTCCTCCTCCGGCAGACCTTCACCTTCATTGAAAACGGACAGGCGCACGCTGTTTCCGGTTCTTGCCGCCGAAATCTCAATGTGCTTGCCCTCGGGCGTGTAGCGAATGGCGTTGGACAGGTAATTCATCAGCACCTGATCGAGCAGATCACCGTCCGTGCGGACCGTAATATGCGTGTTATCATATTCCACGGTCAAACCTCGGTTTTCACACAAAACAGCGGTTTTTCGCACCGCTTCCGCACAAAGTGCATGCAGATCAATATCCTCGTCGAACGTCTGCTCTGCACCAAGCTCCAGCCGTGAAAGACTGAGCAGCTGCATGACCAGCTTGTTCATGTGGTCGGCCTCATCGGCAATAGTGTCGCAGTAGAACTTGCGGTCCTCGGGGTCATCGGCCACGCCAGCCGTCAGGCCCTCGGCATAGCCCTGAATGAGCGCGATCGGCGTTTTCAGCTCATGCGACACGTTGACGATAAACTCCTGCCGCATATTGTCGATACGCTCCTTCTCCTCGATCTCCTGCGCCAGCTGATCATTGGACTCCTTCAGCTCACCGATTGCCTGCTCCAAATACGCAGACAGGCGGTTGAGCGACTGTCCCAGCTGGTCAATCTCATCGCCGTCCTCCTTGCCGGTGTACTGCATAGAGAAATCCAGCTCACTCATTCGGTCGGCCAGTCCCGCCATTTGAATAAGCGGGCGCGTAAACTGACGCGAGATAACATAGCCGCACCCCAGACAAATCAGCAGCGCACAGCCGCCGGCAATCAGCAGAAACACCAGATTCAGCGAAGAATTCTGTTCGATATACGCATAGGGCATATATGCGATCAGATATTCACCGTGTTCCGCATTCAGCACACCGATCAGGCACAGATACTGGTCATTATCGCGCAGACTGATCGTCATAAAGCGGTATTCGTTTTTACCCAAATCTACCCAGTCACGATTCTGGACCACGGACGCCAGCACCGCAAAGCTTCGGAACTTCTGCTCCATGTGCCCAAAATCAAACCCTACATCGCCCTCCTGCATGGCAGACGAGGTCATCACATCGCCGTTATCGGTCACCACCGCCAGACGAATGGCACTGCGGCTCTCATAGCTGTCCAGCAGCGCGGCAACATCTGAGGAATCACTCGCGTAGCTGGTGCAGATGCTGCCGTAGGCATCGCGCAGCTCGCTCCGGCGTGTCATCATATAGTAATCCTGATAGAAAAACACGTTGAGCAGCACCAGAATACCGATAAACACCAGCGCGATAATGCTGATCGCGGCAAAAAACTTAAACCGGATTGACCGATGCTTCAGCTTCATACCTCAAAGCGGTAACCGTAGCCGCGCACGGTTTCGATCATGGTGCCGCACTCCCCGAGCTTGGCGCGCAGCTTTTTGACGTGTGTATCCACGGTACGCAGATCGCCGAAGTAGTCGTAACCCCAGACAGCATTGAGGATGCTCTCGCGCGACAGCGCAATCGCGCGATTATTTTTGAAGTAGATGAGCAGCTCGTACTCCTTGGGGGTCAGGTCGATCGGCTTGTTCTCCACCATGACCTCACGGCGCAGCTCATTGACCGACAGCTTGCCAAGCTGTTCGAGCGGTGCACCGGCGCGGCCTTCTCGTTTGAGCAGTGTGCGCACGCGGGCCGCCAGCACGATCGGCGAAAACGGCTTGGTGACGTAATCGTCCGCACCGCCTTCCAGGCCGCGCACCTGATCCGCGTCCTCGGCACGGGCGGTGAGCAGCATAACCGGCAGGTGGGTTTCGCCGTGCTCCTGCTCGCGCAGCTCCCGCAGGACTTCAAAGCCGTCCATCCCCGGCATCATCACGTCCAGAATGGCCATATCCAGTCCCGGACGGCGGTTCTCCAGAATATTCAGCGCTTCCTTTCCATCGGCGGCTTCGACGATGGTATGACCGTCCCGCTTGAGAAAGTCGCTGACCAGACGACGGATACGCGCCTCATCGTCTGCGATTAAAATAGTAGACAATATAATTCCACCTTACATTCTTATAATACCGCAAGTATACCGCCGGTGTTTGTTCGTTGTGTGAACAAAATCATGGGTTTTCAATTTTTGTTGAACAGGAGGTTGCTGCTTGAGAAGCGAACCTAACTTGCCTGCCCGGCAGGAGCGCCGTACCCAGAGGGGCACAAGAGGGGTGGACACCTATGGTTTCCACCCCTCTTGTGAATCTCCCCGCTTCCTCTTAGCGTCTGCCTGTCATAGGACTGAGACTCGCCAGAGAAACGGCCATATTGTTTATCTTCCGTAGGGGCGACCAATGTGTCCGCCCATTTCTCTACCTTTACGCAGTGTCAGATACTCTACTGCTACACATACGGTTTAGTCTACGCAGGCGCGACACAAGGTGAATTGCCCGAAGGGCAAGAGAAGGTCCCCTGGGGGATACCCGTGTCGCGCAACTCGTTTGCACGTTATTGTGCACGGCACCGCTGGATTAAGCCGTGAACAACTCGTAGCTATACGGCATCCACAGTGCGGGCAGACTGCTGTCGGCTGTTGCCTTGTGCATGGTCAGCTTGACGTATTTGCCGTTTTCTTTACCGGTATTCGGGTCGGTAAACTGATAGGTCAGCGATGCAAATTCGTTATTATCGCCGTAAATCTTCACAGAATCACCGTCAAATATGCCGTACATATCACCTAAACCAAGGAAAAATGCGGCTCCCTGTTCGGGTATCTGGTCTTTTTGCAGCACTCTTTGCAGATTTGCCAGCTCATCATCGGTATAGACCGGCAAATCAAGCGTACCGTACAGCAAATCAAACTGCTCTGCGGTCAAGCCCTTTGTAGAATCAGCCAAATGCTCCACCGTTGTCGGTTCGATATTGGTAATATCCTTGAAAGTCACCCTATCAGCGGCATAGACCTTATACTGTGCTTCGGTTGTCCAGTCGATACGGCTGACATAGACCTCACAGGAATTATTATCCGTATTAACAGCAACCTGATACGGCTGGTCATGCTGTGCGCCCATATGCAGGACCGCATAATGTGCACCAAGACTTGTCAGCAGCTGCGCACGGCGAACAGTACCGTCCTTATCCGTCAGGTCGTCGAGTACAAAATCGTCCGCGGTGATATTCTGCGCGGCAGTGAACATTTCCTTGTACTTGGCGGCAATCTCCTGATTGGCCGGGTCATACTGCACATCGGATACATACGCCAGATAATAGGTCAAACCGTCCTTTTCGGCAAGCTGCTTGACCGGAGACGGATAGTTTTTCGTCCAGTTATCGCCGTATTCGCTGTGCAAAACGGCAGTCGCATCCACGCGTAATGTCATAATTGCACCGTCCTCGGTCGGGTCGCGGCTGGCATCGCCCATGGCGTTCTTCATGCCGAACAGGATACTGTCGTCCTCCGGATTGCGCTTGGCATAGCCGTTATCGACGAAGGACTGCGGCAGCTTGAGGCTGTAATTCAGCGAATCGTTATAATAATCCGTTGAGGTAATATCGCTGTCCTCGTTCTCATCCGCACTGTCGCTCCCGCTTGTATACACCGCCGTCGCCTTATGCTGAATATGGCTTGCGTCCGTGTATTCCAGCGTGACAGCATGGTAGAACGGATAGCTGATGGTACTCGAGAGCATTTCGCCAAGACTTGTCGGCACGGTATAGACCCAGCCATCGCCGGATTTCTGCAGCGTGATCTGCTCGTCGATCACACCGAACTTCGAGCCGCCCTCCCAGTTCACCAGCCGGTTGGTGATTTCCACACCGCCGACCGGCTCGGTCTCAAATGTGAAGGTGATTTTATCGCCGACAGCCAGATTCGGCATTTTTCCGCGTGCCATCGCAGAACGCGCATCCACACCGACGCCCAGTTCCTGTTCTCTGCTCTTGGCGGTAACAGAATCCACCATGCCGATCGGTTTCCAGTAACCAGAATCATTCTGCACCATCTGGATTTTGACCGGTTCACTGCCGTCAGCAAAGTTCAGCTGCACGATTTTGCTCTGATAGCCGTCCGTAGAGGTGACCTGCCAGTCGAGCTCCGTGCTGCTGATCCACGGGGTTTCCCAGTCGCTCATGTCCTGCTCCAGATTGCTGCCGAAGTAGTAGAACGCGTCCTTAGCGGCTTCTTCCGCGTTCAGGCGATCTTTGCCACTGAAATTGCCGACTTCATCAGGCAAACCGGCCACGACAGACCGGTCGCATAGTACGTCCGGAACAATTCGCTCTGCGTCATGCTGTCCGTACTGAGTTCGCGGATATCGCCAATCACCGAGCTGTTTTGTTCTCGCGGATGGTCTGCACGATGTACGCCGAGCGCGCATCATTCACGCCGCTGCCAGACAGACGGAATACAACGCAGTAGCTGCTTTCGTCATCGGTGGGTACAAGTACGAAATCCGTTGCAGACGGCGAAGACGGACCGTATTTCCATCGTCTCACTGCTCGCCGCCGGTCATAGCCATCTGCTGCGCGATAAGGTCTTTCTGACCGTCCGGCGTCAAAATCGGAAGATATAACTGTGCGCTCTTGTGCAGCACGCCGCGTGCGTACTGCTGCGCGAGATCCGCCGCCATGCGGGAACGAACGCCGCTGCCGTCCGTCCAGTCCTGCGGCAGCCAGCCCTGACCGAACTGGTTTATCATGGTGACAACGACCTTGCTGTTATCCTTAAATGTGAACGTTACCTTGCGGATGTCGTTGTACGGTGCGGCATCTTGGTTGCTGCCTTCCACCTGACTGACCGCCGGAGCAATGCCGAGCAGAACTTCTGCTGCATTTACCGGGTCGCTGATATTGTAGCCGCCCGCGAGCTTCCACTGATTGCTGTCCGAAAGGAAATCCGGCAGACCGAGGTCGTTTTCGTACAGCAGCTTGAATTCATCCAGAGAAGTCACGCGGCCGTTTTCCGGCACAATTTCGCTGTTCGATACGGCCCACTCTCCATCCTGTTTTGCAAAGGTCAGCTTTTGTACCACACGTCCGGGAATGGTTTCGCCCGGATTATCGCTGAACTCTCTATCCGTGATCAAATAGGTGTCTTTCCCGTCCAGTTTGACCGTATAACCGAGATTTTCCGCCTCATTCGCCTGTTTTTGTGCTAGCTGTATACGCAGCTCTTTCGTTAGACCCTTATCGTTATCGCCGACCGCGATCGTGCAGCTAAGCGAACCGACCAGCAGCGCGATCATCACAACGAGCGCGACACCTCGTTTTTTGACCGACTTGTCAAACAGTCCCTCAAACCGACGCATGAGCGTCTTTTTGTCATCACCGAAGCAGGACACCAAAGCCTTTCTCTTTTGCGCCTGCGCGATAGCCGACCGCAGGATGGTCTCGCCATAGGCTCTGCGGTACGCGCCGTCGTGTCCGCGAACAACCGCGTCGTCGCACGCCGCCTCAATGTCCTCCTGTGCGAATCGCGCGATCAGATGCACCAGCGGATTAAACCAGTGCAGGCAGCGTGCCGCCAGAAGCAGCAGCTTGAGCCACAGATCGCCATGCTTGTAATGCGTCAGCTCGTGGCGGAAAATGAACGCCGCATCCGTCCGGGAAATGCGCTCATCCGGCAAATACAGCGTCGGATGGATAAATCCGGCCAGCATCGGGCAGTCCGCCGCCGAGGATACCCGCAGCGGGATTTCCCGGTCAATAACCAGGTCGGCGCACTGCTCCTGCAAAATCGTGTGCAGATCCGCGCGTTCGACCGGTTGGGACGTACCTTTCAGGCTGCGTATCAGCCGGTAATAGCCAATCCCCTGCCAGAGTACGCAGGCAATCACGCCTGCCAGCCACAGCGTCAGCAGAATATCGGTAATATCCACGGTCTTGACCGTGCCGGTGTCTGCCGCGCTGAGCGTTTGCGCCTGCGTGCCCGTCACCCATCGGGTTGGGTTCTGCACAACCGGAAGGCCGGCCTGCCGGAACGCCGTCTGGTCGCTCTGCACCACATAGCTTGTGCGCGGCATGACCTGCACCGGCGCCTGCGGCAGTGTCAGCTGCACCGGAATGAGCAGCCGCAGCGCGAGAATCGCCCACACCACACATACCATACGGGCCGGATAACGCTTTTTCATCAGCCGCCGCAGAATGAGCGGCACGAGCGCCGCCAGCGATACGGTCAGGCCGATCTGCATCAGGTTGTTGAGCAGTTTTTCCGAGAATTGCAGCATAAGATCCCCTCCTTAGTGCGTCTGCCTGTCGAGGAACGCGCGCAGCTCGTCGATGTCCTGCTCGGTCAGCGCGCCCGCATCCGACAGGCTCGCGACCAGATTCTTCACCGAGCCGCCGCACAGCCGGCGCAGAAAGCCGACGCTCTCACGCTGACGGTAGTCCTTCTCGCTGACGAGCGGCGTGTACAGGTTTTGCCGTCCCTCCTTCGTGCAGGAAAGAAATCCCTTGTCGCACAAGCGGGACAGGAACGTGAGCACGCTGGTCATTTTCCAGTCCTTATCCGCGTGCTGCTGCACCTCAGCTGCCGTGACCTGTGTGCCCAGAGACCAGATGGTCTGCATGACCTCCAGCTCCGCATCGGGCAATCGCTTGTCGTTTCGCATAGTCTAACCCTCCTTTTACTCTACAAATGTAAAACACCTTTTATTGCTTATATTCTACAATAGTAGAAGATGGTTGTCAATCCTTATTGCACAAATTCCCGCAAAGTACGCTGACATATACAAATTGTTTACATTTTGTAATTTTTATTGCGTTGACAGTGCTGTTTTTTTAGGATATGCTTTAATCAGATGAGTTTGATTTATCAATTCGGCACGGATTTTTCTGCACCGGCTGAGTGGGGCACGCGAACTGCCGCAGGCGGGTTCGCCCCTAACGGGCGGGAGGTTTTTCGCTGAACCTCAAGTGGGATTGCGCCGCTGCGGTGGAACGTTGCGGCACTCCGCGGGCAAAGGAAGGGACACCTGCGGTTTCCTCCTTTGAACTCCTACCTTTCCCTTGCTTCCTAATCTGGCGCAGATTGCCTACATGTGACCGCTTCGAAAATAGGGGAACGGCAGTCGGGTTACCTCAGCGTTTGTTTCGCAACATATTCGCAGTTCACAGATAGATTACTGCTACACATACGGGCTACTCTACGCTGGGTGCGGCACAAGGTGAATTGCCCGAAGGGCAAGAGAGGGTCCCCTGGGGGATAACAGTGCCGCACAATTCGATAGCGCGTTATGATAGACAGCACCTACGAAGATAAATTGTACCAAACGCCTACATTCGCAGGTGCTGTCCGTAAACTCCAGACTAACGAGTTGCGCAACACTGTTATGTTGCGCCTGCTCAGAGTAAACCGCCTGTGTAGCAGAACAGTATCTGGCACTGCGAATAGGTTAAAAAAACACGGTAGAAGAAATCCTCTGCCGTTCCCCTTTTCGCAGCGGTCACATGTCGGCAATCTGCGCCAGACTATCCAAGGGAAAGGGGTGATTCGCAAGAGGGTGGAAACCGCAGGTGTTCCACCTCTGTATTCGCGCGGCGTCAGCGCACTCCCCCCGCCGCGGGGCGCGGCGAACTCCCGCGCTCCGCAGAGCGCAGCTCCCCGCTTGATTTCAGGCAAAAAACCTACCATTCACAATCAAAAACCTGTTTTATATAAAACCCAAAGGAGTTAATTTCCCATGCGAAAAACCGTTTCGCTCGTGTTGGCCATCTGCGGCACGCTGCTGCTTCTGCTGCTGTTCGCCACCGGACGTTTGATCTATACCCACGTTTACAGCCAGGACTTTTCCGACATCGCGGAAACCGGACCGCAATCCACCATCACCCTCACCGAGAATGACGTGGAGGTACCGCAAACCGACGACAACCAGAAAACCGCTATCATACAGCTGCTCAGTGAGCAGACCTACACCGCCTATCCGCACTTTATCAAGCCCAGCCAGAACAAGCTGACTGCCAACCGCCTGACCGTGACCTTCCAGAACGGCAACTCGATCGGCGTGAATACGGACGGCTATGTGTTCGTCAACGGCAAGCTGCGCGCCATCAAGAGCGGTGACGGACGCAATCTGTACCACGATCTGTTCGTGCTGTTCTATCCTACGGCGAAGGAGTAACAGAATATGAAAAAATTAACCGCTTTATGGCTGTCCCTACTGTTGGCGTTCGGCACGCTGACCGGCTGTGCCGGTCAAATCGGCATCATCGGCGGTGAGGACGGACCGACCGCCATCATCACCTCGGACAGCGCTTCCGCTGTTTCCGTCACCGAGGATGGGCAGTACGACAGCAAGGACGAGGTTTCCGCCTATCTGACCGAATACGGGCACTTACCCTCCAACTACATCACGAAAAAGCAGGCGCAGGCACTCGGCTGGCAGGGCGGCTCGCTCGAGCCGTATGCCCCCGGCTGCTCGATCGGCGGCGACCGATTCGGCAACTACGAGGGCACCCTGCCGGACGGCAGCTATCACGAGTGCGACCTCAACACCCGCGGAGCCGACAAGCGCGGCGCGGAACGGCTGGTCTACGCGGACGACGGCCGAATCTACTACACCGCCGACCATTACGAAAGTTTTGAGGAAATCACAGAATAGCTTTTACAATAATTCAATTTCGGGGGAAATGAGAATGAAAGAACTGCTTTTGGACGCGGAAACGCTGTACACGCGCGAGCAGCTGCACGATGTGCTGGCCAAGGTGTGTGGCTTTCCTGCCGACTACGGCCGCAATCTGGACGCGCTGTACGACCTGCTGACCGCCTATCCGGCGGCGCGGCTCACGCTGCGGCACCCGGAGATGCTGGTCGCGCATCTCGGCAATTACGGCGAGCTGGTGCTCCGCGTGCTGGCGGACGCGGCCGCCGAAAATCCGGCGTTTACGCTGAATGTACAGTAACAGGCAAAACAAAAACCGAGGCATGTGCCTCGGTTTTCTTTTTATTCCGGCTTGCTTGCAAGCCGCACCCGCATGGCAGGATTTCGTCCAGAAATCCGAGCCATTGGCTCCGCCGCAGCGGACAGCGCGTAAGCGCGCATATAATAGAAAAAGGCGGTCTATGCCGCCTCTTTTCATAAAATCCCGCGACATGTGCGTGGGATTTTATACAAGTAAGGGATTCTGTGTGCCCGCAAAGCGGACGCGCAGAATCCCGCCCCAGACATGTCCGAGCTATTGCTCGGCATGTCCTCCTCGATCACGAGCGTGGTCGTGATCGAAGTTAGAATACGGTTACGACTGCACCCTTATAGGTCTCGTCAACGTACTTCTTAACGTCGTCGCTCTGCAGCGCCTTCTTCAGCGCCTGAATCTTATCGCTGTTCTCCTCACCGGAACGGCAAGCAACTACGTTTACATAGACCTTAGCGTAGTCCGGGTTCTCGGTGATGAGGGAGTCCTCAGCGGCGTTCAGGTCTGCCTGCAGCGCATAGTTGCCGTTGATAACAGCAAGGTCAACGTCTGCCAGAGAACGCGGCAGCTGCTCTGCAGCGATCTCCTGGATGTCAAGGTTCTTCGGGTTCTCGGTGATATCCAGCTTGGTAGCGTCGGAGGTCGGGTCAATGCCGTCCTTCAGCTTGATCAGGCCGGCATCCTGCAGCAGAAGCAGTGCGCGGGTCTCGTTGGAGCCGTCGTTCGGGATGGCAATGGCAGCGCCGTCCTTCAGCTCCTCGATGGAAGCGGTCTTACCGGCGTAAATGCCGAACGGCTCGTAGTGCATATCGAATGCAGCAACCAGATCCGTGCCGTTCTCCTTGTTGAAGTTGTTCAGGTACGGGGTGTGCTGGAAGTAGTTTGCATCCAGATCACCGTCAACCAGTGCGGTGTTCGGCTGCACATAGTCGGTGAACTCGACTACATTCAGGGTGTAGCCCTCAGCCTTGAGTGCGTCCTTTGCCGCATTCAGGATTTCAGCGTGCGGAGTCGGGGTAGCGCCAACGGTGATCGTCTTGTCGTCGCCTGCTGCTGCGCTGCTGCTGTCAGCTGCAGAGCTGTCGGTCTTGCTGCCGCCGCAAGCGGTCAGTGCGGTCAGGCACAGGGCGCCTGCCAGGATTGCTGCGATTGTCTTCTTCATGGGAATTCGCTCCTTTTCTGATATATATCATTTTTAATGATAACAAAATAAAATTGAGAATGAAAAACGATTATCTGTTTCTCTTATCCAGATGGTGTGCAAGACGCATGCCGACCTCCTGGAAAATCTGAACAACGATAACGATAATGATAACCGCTACCAGCATGATCGGGAAATTATAGCGGTTATAGCCGTAGTTTACGGCTACGGTACCCAGACCGCCGCCGCCGATAAAGCCTGCCATTGCGGAATAGCCGAGGATGGTAACGACCGAAATCGCGCCGCCGACCATCAGGGACGGCTTTGCCTCCGGCACGAGCACCTTCCACACGATCTGCCACGGACTTGCACCCATGGACTGTGCGGCTTCGATCACACCGAACGGCACCTCCTTGATGGAGGACTCGACCATGCGGGCTACATACGGTGCTGCCGCAAAGGTCAGCGGAACGATCATCGCAGTGGTGCCGATGGCCTTGCCGACGATCGCGCGCGTAATCGGCGTAATCATAACGGCAAGAATCAGGAACGGGATAGAGCGCAGGATATTGACAACCACGCCCAGAACCGTGTTGACGATCGGCATCGGACGAATACCGCCCTTATCGGTAACAACCAGCGTCAGACCGAGCGGCAGACCGATCGCATACGAGATAACGGTCGAAACAATGACCATATACAGGGTTTCCCAAAGGCTCTGCGCCCAAACATTAAACGGAAGCATAATCGGCTACCTCCTCTGCGTGTACGTTCTGGGTTTCGAGGTACGCCAGTGCGCGTTTTGCCGCGCGTTCGTCCTCGGGAAGCTGCAGGATCATCTGACCGTAAGCCTTGCCATCGATGTTCTTGGTGTCTGCGAACATAATATTGACCGGCGCCTTGCACTCGAGCACCATGTTGGATACCACCGGCTCGAACGACGAATTGCCGTCGAATACAATGCGGCAGTACCGCTTGCCGGTCGCAAGAGAATTGCGCTTGCCGTCCGGATAGATAAGCTGCTTGGCCATTGCGGATTTCGGTCGGGTGAACACCTCGTCCACCGTGCCGACCTCGGCAATACGGCTGGAATCAATGATCGCAACTCTCTGGCAGATTTCCTCGATGACCGCCATCTCATGCGTGATAACGATGATGGTGATGCCGAGCGTCTTGTTGATCTCCTTAAGCAGTGCGAGGATCGACCGCGTTGTCGTCGGGTCGAGTGCGCTTGTCGCCTCGTCGCACAGCAGGATTTTCGGGTTGGTCGCAAGTGCTCGTGCAATCGCCACACGCTGTTGCTGACCGCCGGACAGCTGGCTCGGATAGTTATCCGCACGGTCTGACAGACCAACGATCTCAAGCAGCTCACGCGCCCGCTTTTCCGCATCGGCTTTGCTCGTTCCCGCAATCTCGAGCGGAAAACAGATATTCTGCAGTGCGGTTCTCTGCTGCAGCAGGTTGAACTGCTGGAAGATCATACCCATCGACCGGCGAGCCTCCAAAAGCTGCTTTTTGCTCAGCTTTCCGAGCTCCTGTCCATCCACCGTTACCGTGCCCTCGGTGGGCTTCTCCAAAAAGTTGATACAGCGTACCAGTGTGGACTTGCCTGCGCCCGAAAGACCGATAATGCCGAAAATCTCGCCGCGATAGATATCAAGGTCGATACCGTTCAGCGCAACTACCGTTCCGGCTCTGCCGCGAAAGGTCTTGTTCAGACCCTGAATCCGGACGATCACATCCTGTGCCACATTCATTCCTCCTTACATTTTCAAAAGAAAAGCGGAAAGCAGGTTTCTGCTTTCCGCCCGTTTTCTGTATCAGCCGCATGAAAAGCGGCCCGCCTATGCGTTTCAGCCTTACGGCTGCTTCGCAGAAAAACGAGCAGAACCACACATCATGCACATTTCCATTCGAACTGCACGCACGGTGATTTCCTCCTTTTCCTGCGGTTTAAATACTCTAAGCTGTGGGATAAGTATAGCTTTTTACAGGCGGTTTGTCAAGTAGTTTTGTCCAAACAGAGCGTAAAATACGATCACTCGATCAAATACTGCTTAACCAGACGGGCATAGAACATATTGCCGTAGGCATACCGCCAGCCGCCGTTTTCCTGGACTGCCATCGGGTTATCATACTGGATGGTATTGCCGCCGGACTGCTTCTCCGCGAATTTCTCAGCCAGCTCGGTGCTGTACACACCGTTGAACTTAGCCGCGTAATCGAGGAAACCGCTGCCGTAATTATACGCCTGAATGATGCAGTCCAGATCACAGTCCAGCGATTTGCCCTTGCTCAGCAGGTGTGCAAAATAGGTGCAGCCCTGCCGGATCGAGCTCTCCTCCTCGAGTGAATCGTTCGGCAGTCCGGCGCTGCCGGAGGACTGCATGATGTCGGTCAGCTTGCCGCCGCTCTCCACCTGCATGATGGCCAGCAGTACATCCGTGTACTCCGGAATGCCGTTCTGCTCGGCATATTTCTGCACCACCGGCTGATAATACATAACCGACTGATAGACATTCACTGCCTTGGCTACCTGCTTGACCTCCTCGGTCGCGCTCGTGCCGGAATTGCCGGTATCACTGTCCGCACCGCTCTGCTGCGGTGTGCTGATCAAATGCCGAAAGGCGAAAATAAGCACAATGAGCAGGACTGCCAGCCCGAGCAGCGCAAACTGCCGACGGCGTGCCCGCTGTCTGCGGCGCACTTCCGCCTCGGGCAGACGGCGTCTGACCGTTTTCTGCGTTCTTACCGGCTGCATATGCCGCGTACTGCGATGTGCATGGGCGGTTTTCCGCCGATCGCTGCCTCTGTTATGTCGTTTTTGTTGCTTTCTTGCCATGTTATCACTTTCCTGTGACAAAGTGGTTGCTCTCACCGGTGACCGGGCGGAACCTTCCCTGTCACCATTGGCATTATTGGCTATTTTACCACAACATTGCGTTTTGAGCAACATTTCAGGCGATCATCATGTAATATTTTCCAATTCCGATTTGCTCCGCAGCAGCCCCTCCTGCTGTGCCCAGTCGCGCAGCACGCGGTTTTTTTCGTTGACCGGACCGAACAAATCCAGACAGCAGACCGCATTTCCGCACTGCCGTACAAGCGCCTGCGCACGCGCGTAAGCGTCCTCACCGATTGGCTGGTACGCCCGCTCGGTGACGGTCTCGACCGCCAGAGCACGAGCCGTCGGCAGCTCTACATCGTTCTCCGGCAGAATGCCTGCCGCGAACGGAATGCCGCGCCGCTGCAGTCTGCGATACAGTGCCGTTCCGCTTCCACCGCCGCCGATAACGAACACGCGCGGCTCGCCTGTCACCCGCTCGAGCTCCAGACTGCCGAACTGCTCGTTATAAGTGCCGCGCTCGAGGTCATACAGGGTGCGGATGTAGTCGCCGGTGAATACCTGCTCCGGCGTGCCGCAGCGCTCAATTCTGCCGTTGTGAACGCAGATGAGCCGGTCGGATAGCTTCTGCGCCAGATCAATCTCGTGCAGCGAGAGAATGACCGCCACCTGCTTTTCGCGCACCAGCTGCTTGAGCACGGTCAGCAGTTCCAGCTTGTAGCGAATGTCGAGGAAGGAGGTGGGCTCATCGAGCACAATGACCTCCGGCTCCTGGCAGATGGCGCGGGCCAGCAGCACACGCTGCCGCTGTCCATCGCTGATGCAGGAAAAATCGCGGTCGGCAAGCTCATCCGCGCCGACAAGCGCCAGCGCCTCGTCCACCTTGGCGCGGTCCTCGTCGCTGAGCAGACCAAGCCGTCCGGTGTACGGATAGCGGCCTGCAGCCGCCACATCCCAGCAGGTCATCAGCTCCGGCCGCACATGCTCGGTGAGCAGCACGGACATCGTGCGCGCAAGGTCACGTTCAGGCAGAGTCTGCAGCGATTTGCCATCCAGATATACCGTACCGCCGATGAGCGCCAGCTGACGGATGAGGCTTTTGAGGATGGTCGATTTACCCGAGCCGTTCGGACCGATGAGCGTTAAAATCTCACCGCGGTGAACATGCAGGGCGATGTCGCGGATGAGCGGCACACCACGGTAGCCGACGGTCATTTCTTTGTTTCGACGAAAGGATGCCATTTTGTACCTTCTTCTTTAACATGATTGCTTACAAAGAGAATCTTGCCTACCCGGCAGGGCGCCGCACGGCGAGGGGCATAAGGGTGGACACAAGGTTTCACCTTACGCGAATCCGAACTCCTTTGGGATAGCACGGCGGCAATTAGAGAACTGAGACTATAAGGAGAACGGCTGTACTGTTCCTCTTCCGTAGGGCGGACCAATGTGTCCGCCCATTTCTACCTTAGATGCTCAAGCTGTTTCTGTCTGCTACACATGCGGGTTCATCTACGCTGGGTGCGGCATGACAGTGCCGCACGATTTGGAGCCGGTTATAACAGACAGCATCTGCGTAGATAGATTCCTACTAAGCAGAAAAATTCGTAGGTGCCGGGCGTTACAACGTGCCCAAGGGTTGCGGCACTGTCATGCCGCGCCTGCGGAGACTAAACTGCCTGTAGCAGTACGTTATCTGTGAACCGCGAAAAGCGGAGAAAGACACGCAAAGTAACCCGACTGCCGTTCCCTCTTCGAAGCGGTCGCCGGTCCTGGTATGCGCCAGACTATCTAACAATAGAAACTGAGTTCCAAGAGGATAGAAACCTTGGTGTCTATCCTTTGGTCCCAGCCAAGGGTTGGTCCCACTTCTGCGTGAGGACGCAGACTCACCCTCTGGAGGACTTCCGATGCACCATAATATAAATAACGACCGGTGCGCCAAACAGCTGTCACGGTGCTGATACTCAGCTCCGTCGGTGCAAACACCGTCCGCGCGCGATGAGATCGCACAGCAGGCAGAATCCCGCACCGCCGAGAAAGCACGCCGGTATCATCAGGATCGGCTTCTGCCGTGCCGAACAGGCTTTTCGCAAGATGCGGAACCGCGATGCCGACGAACGAGATCGGTCCGGCAAACGCCGCTACACACGCCGAGCACGCTCGACAGCAGGATCAGCACCACACGCGGAACGCGGCGATATTGACGCTCCATACTGCGGGCATACCCTCCGAGCTGGTACGCGCTGATCGGCTTGGACAGCAGGAACACGCACACGAGCGACACCAGCACCACCGGCGTCATCACGCGGATATTGTCCCAGGAAATGCCCGAAAAGCTGCCCATCGACCAGTTATGCAGGTTGACAATATTGGAATCCTCAGCAAAGGTAATGACGAAATCCGTCACCGCCGAGCAGATATAGCCAATCATCACGCCGCTCACAACCAGCAGCGGCATCTGCCGCGCTGCGCGATGCGCAGCAGCAAAAGCCCATCGAGACATGCTCCCGCAAAGGCGGCTTGTTATCATGACGGCAGAGCCGAGCACGCGCCCGCGGACAGCGCGCCTATCATCGTCAGCGCGACCGTCAGCTTAGCCCCGAGGAAATACCCAGCACGAACGGTCCCGCGATCGGGTTGGCGAAAAAGGTCTGCAGCAGAAAGCCGGAGACAGACAGCGCACCGCCGAGCAGGATGGCCGCGAAGATACGCGGCAGGCGAATCTCCACACGATGACCGCATTGTCGCCGCTGTGCGTCAGCAGAATCTGCGCGACCTCTCGGACGGACAGGTGCAGGCTGCCCGAGTTGACATTCCACACGAACAGCACGGCCAGCAGTGCCAGAAGCACGGCAAACGCGCCCGCATAACGCATTTTAGGCTGCGGTTTCATGGGAAATCCTCTCTTTCAGGACAGTTTGTAAGTATTTCAGGGTGGACGGATCGCCGTCTGCAATGACGGTATGGAAGTCGCGGATCAGCTCATCCAGCTCCATTGTGGACTGGTACAGGTTCTTCCGTACACCACACATTTGCCGGTTTCACGGCCTTTGAAGTCCGCAAGCAGCGGGCTTTTTCCAGCTGGTCAAGCGTCTGCAGCTCACTGTCGATGGTGGCGTTGTAGATCATCACGTCCGCGTCCTTGGCTCCGGCGTAAAGCTCTCCATCTGCATGTTGACGGTGGACTTTGCCGTATCGTCTGTCAGATCGTCAAAATGTATTTTCCTCCTGCCAGACTGATCATTTCCGCGATATAATCCGTGGATTTGCGAACATTTGCCGCACCGTTCGACGTGATGTAAAGAACGAAACCGTCTTGCCGGCTGCCGGCTTCTGCAGGATATCCACAATGCCGTCCACCTTATCCGCAAACAGCTTTTCCGCCTTGTCCTCGCAGCCGAGCAGCGTACCGTACACCTTGATCCACTCCATGCGGCCAAGTGCGTGCGGCTCGTAGCTGGAACGCTCGACAAACACCGGAATACCCAGCTTTTCAGCTGCTCCTTGACCTCAGGCGTATGGTAGATCATGTATTCTCAATGGCAAGATTGCAGTCAGCGGAGTAGATGGTCTCGTAATCCGGCGCGCTGTACCCCGCATAGGTGATCTTGCCGTCCGCCATCGCCTGCTTGGCTTCGTCGATGTACCAGCCGTCCTGCTTGGTGCCGGACAGTGCAATACTGTCCAGCGCATCCAGTGCAACGAACTGGTCCATGACACTCGAGGAGACCAGATAAATGCTGTCCAGCGGCTGCTGCAGCACCACGATATCTGCGTCCAGACCGTCCGGCACGGACGCGTTTTCCGGAACGACCAGATAACGTGCGTCGTCCTTCACGGTAATGAGCGAATAGCCGCCGTCATAGTGATCGACCGAGAAGCACTCTGCATACTCCAAATCCACGCTGTCGGTCGGCTGCATGTCGCTCCACGAGACCGCCGCCTGCGTCTGTGCGGTCGATTGCCGGGCAGTTCCGCAGCCGGACAGACCGCCGAGCAGCAGTGCCGCACTCAGGCACCATGCTGTAATTCTTCTCATTTTGCTGCCGGAGCGATGGACGCAGAGTCAAAACGCAGCGTGTACTCGATCTCGTGCGGCTCACTCATTGCGGTAGTGTCGGCTACGACCGGCATCGCCCAGTCAAAGCCCGCAACCGGAATTTCAAACGTGGAGTGCTCATTTTCGATCACAGCATCGTACTTTTCGTCGTTCACCTTCATGTAATCGTAGTTTTTGCTGCTCCAGATGATCTTAGCCGTCACCTTGCCGCCCGAAACGGTCAGCGCTGCAGGAGATTCCACACTTGCACGGCCGGAGCCGCCGGAAAGCGTTACGTCAGCGGTGTAGGTGCCGTCTGCGAGAGACAGGCTCTCAGCGGTGGTCATTACGCCGTCTGCCAGTGCGTCTGCCGGCAAAGAGTCCGCGCGGAACACCAGGGTGCGGTCGTACCACTTCTCCTTCTTCTTGCTGAAGGCTGCGCAGTCAATTCCCTCATCGAGCGCCTTAACCGGAACGGTAAAGCTGTGTGTGCCGTCGGCTTCCTCGGTAAACGGAATGTAGTCGGCCTCCTCGGCAGCGGCAGCCTCCTCGCCGGTGCCCATGTAGACGTACAGATAACCGGTACCGCCCATGTGCATCTTAGCAGTCATTTCGCCGTTTTTGACGGTCAGCTCGCATGCGGTAACGTTGAACATGTTGGAGCTGGAATCGACGGTTACATCGTAGGTGCCGTCCTTCACTTTGTCGCCGGTGATCGGCGTCATGCCGTCCTCAACAACGTCCTCGACATCGGTCATATCGGACGCAGAAGCGACCTGAGAGGTGGTGCTGCTGTCCTGCGCGGAGGTGTCCTTCTGGGTGCTGCCGCCGCAGGCGGACAGGAGCATGAATGCCGCAAATACGGCGCTTAACAGTGCTTTTTTGTTCTTCATTGTGGCTTCTCCTTTGTTTTGCGATATAAAAACGGGATTTTGATTTATCTATTTGCTAAAGCAGCAGGAACAGGAGCCAACCTTTGGCTGGGAGGTCCAAAAGGATAGGCACCACGGCAGTCAGCCTACCCTTACACGCTGACAAGGGTCTCTTCTGCGTCAGACAGTGCGTGCCACACCGTTATCGCAGGCGTAATCCTTTGGGCGGCATAGCCGTGCCGCCCTCTGCGTAGGCTTTCCGATATGTGTAGCAGTACGCTGTCTGTGAACTGCGCATATTTTGCGCAATAAACGCTGTGGTAACCCGACTGCCGTTCCTTTATAGTCTCAGCTCTCTGATTGCCGCCGTGCTTTCTAAGGGAAAAGGGAAGATTCATAAGAGGGTGGAAAACCGCAGGTTGTCTACCCTCTTATGCGCTCCGCCGCGTAAGCGAGTTCCGTTCGCTTCTCAAGCGCCAAGTTCACTTATCAAACCGATTAAACAAATCAAAATTTCCACAAAAACAGGGTCCGTCCGCATTCCACGGTTCGGACCCTGCTGTTTACTTGATTTACTTCAGGGAATCAATCGCTGCCTGTGCGTGTGCAACAAACAGATCCTGGATTGCCTGCACAGAGCCAAGGCCCTCAACTACGGTGGTTACCTCGAAGCCTGCCTTCTCAAACTCGGTCTTCCAGGAGCCATCCTCATCACCTGCCATATCGTTATTGGCGTGGTCGCCTGCAACGATCATCAGCGGACGCAGAACAACCTTCTTATAGCCGCTTGCCTTAACGGCTGCGATTACGTCATCGAGGGACGGAGTTGCCTCAACAGTGCCGACAAAGTAATTGTCGTGGCCTGCGGCCTTGAGGGTCTCCTGCATCTTGGTGTAAACCTGGTTGGACTCTGCCTCGGTTCCATGGCCCATAAAGCAGATGGCTGTCTCACCGTCATCATACTCCTTGGTTGCGTCTACGATGGCATTCATAACCTTCTGGAAGTCATCGTCAGAGGTCAGCAGCGGCTCACCGAGCACGATCTTCTCGAAGGAATCCGAATAGCCTGCCAGCTCATCCTTGAGGTCGTTGTACTCCAAGCCGTTCATCAGATGGGTCGGCTGAACAACCAGGGTCTTTACCTTGTTAGCTACGGCGCGGTCCAGTGCCTCGGTTACGTTGTCGATCTTCTCGCCATCACGCTTGTTTACATGGTCGATGATGATCTGGCTGGTGAAGCCGCGGCGTACCGCGTAATCCGGGAACGCCTTCTGCATCGCCTTCTCGATGGCGCCGATGGTCTCACGGCGGCTGTCGTTATAGCTGGTGCCGAAGCTGACTACGAGCAGCTCGGTATCGCCAATTTCATCCTGATTCAGCGGATCGTCCAAGGAAGCGTCACCCGTTTCATAGTTTTCGTCCGGATCGGTCTGATCCTGCGCATCAGTCTGTGCAGTGGTGTTATTGTCCTTCGTGTCATCCGCAGCTGCGGTCTTGCTGCCGCCGCAAGCGGTCAGCATGGACATCAGCATGCCGGAAACGATCAGCATAATGCCGAGCTTCTTCAGTTTGCTTACTTTGCTCATGGTTTTCCTCCTTCATTTTGCCTGCAAAGCGAAAGCGCACACTTTGAAAGAAAAAGGGTACGGAAAACACACAGTCCCCCATCAATATATGATGAAAGGGACTGCCTGAATCAAAAATCATGCGGTATCAGTACAATCAATAACTCGTGACCCGGAAGCAGCTTCCCGTACCAACAGACCGGCAGGTTTCCTGACTTGCGGCTCTTAAGACAATACCGCATAATTGCACAAGAGCGATTTGCGAGTAAATTTTCGCGTACTGACGAGGCGTGGTTTTGCGGTAATACTTGATGTATTACCGTGAAATCACAACGAAGTCAGGACACAAAGTTTCCGCAAAGCGCCGCAGCTTTCATCATGCGATGTTGCCTTAGAACTGCCGCCTTCCCGATACCGCAATATCAGTGACGTAAATGGCAGTCCATTCCCCGCTTACAGTGACGAGATCGTGCAGGATTTGCACCTGCTTCCCTTTTACCCGCTGTCCTGTTCGAAAACATACAGCGGCACCGACTGTTCGCTTATTTACTTATTGCGCGGGAAATTCCCGCATTGCACGAGTATTATACTATATTTAACCGTCAATTACAACCGTTTTCCGGAGAAAAACGCGCGCTTATGTCTCCTGCGGCCGGAAAACCTTTTTCCGCACGATCAGGTAGCACACAAAGTGCGCCAGGATGGTCAGTATCCACGAGATCGGGTAGGACGCATACAGGATGAACAGCGTATGCTGCACGCGAAAGACCGTAAAAATCCAGATGATACGGAACACACATGCGCCAATCAGCGAGACGATCATTGGCAGCATGGAATAGCCCATACCGCGTATTGTGCCCGCGAGCACATCCATCATGCCACACAGGCAGTAGGTGACGCTGATGACCGACAGGCGCTGCATACCGAACGAGATGACCTCCAGATCATCCGAGTAGATGTGCAGCAGATGATTGCCGAGCAGATGTGCGCCGTTGCCGAGCACCAGACCGATCAGTGTGACGATGCACATGCAGCGCACGAGTGTCTGGTCGATGCGGTGATAATTCTTTGCACCGAGATTCTGGCTGGTGAAGCTGATGGAGGTCTGATAGAGCGCGTTCATCGAAATGTACACAAAGCCCTCAATGTTGGCGGCTGCCGTGTTGCCCGCAACCGTTACTGCGCCGAAGCTGTTGACCGAGGACTGAATGAGTACGTTCGAGATATTGAAGATAACGCTCTGCATACCGGCAGGCAGACCGACCTGCATGATTCTCAGGAACTTATCCATGTGGAAGTGCAGACGGCGCAGGTCGAGATGGCACATGCCGTCCGATTTTACAAGGCACAGCACGGTCAGCGCCGCAGAGACACACTGGCTGAGCACGGTGGCGATCGCAGTTCCGGCAACGCCCATGCCGAGCAGGCACACAAACAGCAGGTCGCCGAGGACGTTCATCACGCCTGCCGCCATCAGGAAGTACAGCGGACGCCGGGTATCGCCCACGGCACGCAGCACGGCTGCACCGAAGTTGTAGATCATGGTTGCCGGCATACCGATGAAGTACACCTGCATGTACAGCACGGCCTGGTCGATAACCTCGTCCGGTGTGGCCATCAGCGTCAGCATGGGACGTGCGAGCACAGCGCCGAGCACGATCAGTATCGCGCCGCCGATCAAGCCGGTGAGCAGCGCCGTCTGGATGGTCTGCTGCACACCGTCGTAATCCCGCTCGCCGTAATGCCGTGCGACAAGCACGTTCAGCGCCGACCGAAATACCGATGAATGAGTTGACCAGCAGGTTGAACAGCGAGTGGTCGAGCCGACTGCTGCCATCGCATTGCTGCCTGCAAATTTGCCGACTACAACAATGTCGGTCGCGTTGAACAGCAGCTGCAGCACCCGAAAGAATCAGCGGCAGCGAAAACAGCAGGATTTTGCTCAGCAGCGGACCGCTGCACAGGTCCATCTCGTAGCTGCGTTTCATTCGTTGAAGCACTTCCCTTCTTGCGTAAAGTTTTCCTATTGCCTATATTATCTATCGGAATATCGGTGGTGTCAATGGGTGATTGTGTTTCAGGGGTATTCATGGTATAGTGAAGCCATAACAGAATGGCAAATCGGAATTTAATGAGGGCAAAGCAAATGGAACAGATTTTCAATTACAGAGATATACCCACGGATCAACGGCGACATATTAAATGCTCTTGCGCAAATCGGTTTTTTCCCGGCATACGGCGGTGTGAAAACAATGCAGCGGATTATGGAAAAGTCAGTTCCGAATTCGGGTCCACAATTCTATTTCGTTCTCCGTGAAAATCAGTTAATAGGGTACAATTTTCTCATTGGTGACACGAGGAAATATAAGGCTTTCCCATGGCTTGCTATCGGCAATATGGATGAACAGAAGTTGACGGTTTGCGAAGAACTGATGAAACTGCAAATTACCTTTTTTCAGGAACTTGGAATGCACGATATAGCAGGTCATTGTATTAGACTCATGGAAGATTACAGAAAAGGAATTGGAAAACGAAAAGAAAGTGATTGCAGATAAAGCAGCATCCAAGGAGGCAATTATATGAAGAAACGCCTGTTATCTGCCGTTTTAGCGCTGGTTCTATGTGCTTATCCCGCTATGGCGGCTAATTTCGGCACGCTGACAATCTCCTCTGACCGTGAGGTCATAGATGATTCTGTACTGTATGAGCTTGCCGAAGCGGACGAACCCAGCACGCTCACCTTGCGCACACCGGACGGTGAAACCGGTTCTCTGACATTTGACGGCACAGAGTATCACCTGCAGCCGTGCGGACAGACCGACGAATTCACCTATTCGGTTTTGTTTTCCGCAGACGGCAAAAACGCCTATGGTCTCCCCTACACCGAATGGTTTATGGCCGATTCCGACATTGGGCAGCACATTTTTGATCCGGTGACCGAGTGGGACGCCCGGCATATCTGTTCTGTGCCGCGCTGGCGCGACTGCGGTACACTGCGCCTGACCGGACAGAACAAACTCAAGCCGCCGTATGCGCTGCTGACGCGCTTTTTTTCAATCCATCGAGATCGGACTGCCGCCATTTCTCTGGAAATGCAGCCTGCTCTGGGACAGCCCCTGTTCCTTGCATACCATAACGGAACTTACACGCTGACTGAGACCGATCCGGACCGGTTTATCCGCACCGAGTGGACACAGCTTGTGCCGCTGCCGACGAATGACCTGCGCACGCTGTCCCTCACGCTGATCAACGCCAGCGGCGAACAGCGCCCGCTGTTTACGTTTGAAAATCCGGCGGCGTATCTGACACTGCCTTCTATCGTATAACAATGATCAATCGGAATTGGGAAAGGGGTGCACCGCCATGCTGAGAAAGCTGAATTATTTTTTTAACATCGTTATCGGTTCATGCATAGGAGTTTTTATTGGGTTCGGAATTTATAAGTTTTGTCACTTTAAAACCTATCCAAATTTATATGCTATGCAATCTGCGCCGTGGTACACAGAATTACTGTTGGATGGTGCTTTGGTGGCTGTTGTGGCGGTCGTATGCATTATCCTAAAGTTGGTTATTGGGAGAAAGTTAAAGCCATAAATTCCCGTTTGTCGAATTATCTTCAAACCATATAGCGACACCCCCCCGTCAAAGACGGGGGTTTGTTATACCTGAATCGCAAAAAGAAAGAGTGGAAAGCGCTTCACTCTCCACTCTTAACTCTATTAAAATTACTTGCTCTCCAGCAGACGGGTCGTCTCGGAGGAATCAATCAGGTTGGTCATACTGCGCAGGCTGATGCCCAGCGTAGACAGGTTGTGCATCATCGCAGAGGTTGCGGGAGCCAGTACGCCGGCAACGCCCAGACCGATCAGCGAACCGTTAAAGCCGATTACGAAGCGGTAATTGGAGTTGATGCGGCTCATCAGACCCTGTGCGATACGGCGCAGAGCAACCAGCTCAAACAGATTCTCGGCTGCGATGGTGATGTCCGCAATCTCACGGGCGATGGCTGCGCCGTCGCTGATGGCTACGCCAACGTTAGCCGCCGACAGCGCCGGAGAATCGTTGATACCGTCCCCGAGCATGATAACGGTATGGCCTGCCGCGCGTTCCTGCTCGACGAAGTTCGCCTTGTCCTCAGGCAGCACCTCAGCGCGGTAATCATCCACGCCGACCTCAGCCGCGATAGCCGCCGCCGTGCGCTCACTGTCGCCGGTCAGCATAACCGTGCGCTGAATGCCAAGGGCACGCAGTGCCTTCATCACATCGCACGCTTCCGGACGGAGCGGGTCCGCGATGCAGATAACAGCCGCCAGCTCACCGCCGATCGCCAGATACAGATGAGAAAACTCAACCGGAAGTGCATCGTACTTCTCCTGCTCACCGGCCGGAACCGTGCACTTCTCATCCTCGAAGATAAAGTGTGCACTGCCGATAACGACCTTCTTGTTTTCAACCATGCTGGAAATGCCGTGCGCTACGATATACTCAACCTGCGAGTGCATTTCCTCGTGCGCCAGATTGCGCTCACGCGCAGCGCGGACAACGGCGTTCGCCATGGAGTGCGGGAAGTGCTCCTCCAGGCAGGCTGCAACGCGCAGCATGTCGTCTTCGGAGCGACCGCCGAACGGGATAACCCTGGCAACAACCGGGCAGGCATGCGTCAGTGTGCCGGTCTTGTCAAATACAATGGTATCTGCCTGCGCGACAGCCTCGAGGAACTTGCCGCCCTTGACCGTGATATGATACATGCTTGCCTCACGCATCGCGGACAGGACTGCCAGCGGCATAGCCAGCTTGAGCGCACAGGAGAAGTCAACCATCAGCACGGACAGTGCACGGGTGACATTGCGAGTCAGTGCGTAGCTGAGCGCACTGCCGATCAGCGTATACGGCACCAGCTTGTCCGCCAGATTGGCGGCATGGCTCTCCGCAGCACTCTTCAGCTGCTCGGACTGCTCGATCATGGAAACGATCTTGTCGTAGCGGCTCTCGCCGGAGGACTGTGTGACCTCGATCACGCAGTCGCCTTCCTCGATGACCGTGCCGGCGTAAACCTGCGTACCCGGACGCTTTGCAACCGGCATGGATTCTCCGGTAAGCGACGCCTGATTAACCATGACTTCGCCTTCAACAACCTCACCGTCCAACGGGATAACGTTGCCCATGCGAACCAGAATACGATCACCGACAGCGATGTTGGACAGCGGTACAAGTACCTCTGCGTCATCGGTCTTGAGCCATACGCGTTTTACGTTGAGCGACATGCAGCGTGCCAGATCGTCAACCGACTTTTTATGCGTCCACTCCTCGAGCAGCTCGCCAATATCCAGCAGGAACATAACCGAGCCTGCCGTGGAGAAGTCCCGGCGTACCATCGAAACACCGATGGACAGCGCGTCGAGCAGCTCAACCTTCAGCTCTCTGTGAATCAGGCGCTTGAGACCGCGGCCGAGGAACGGCAGCGACAGCCAGATCGTGCGTGCAATCTGCAGCGGCGCTGGCAGGAACAGCGTGCAGGCAAACTTCGTAATAACCTTGCCGACCAGCTTTTCCTGATACTCACGGTTGAGCGCACGGCCACTGTGGGTCGGCGTCAGCGCCGTAACAGACGGTGCAGTATAGTTAAACTGAGCGATCGCGCGGATGATATTCTCGCGATCACCGATGTAGCGAATGACAGCACAGCAGGTGCGCTCGTGCACGGTTGCGCTGAGTACACCCGGCTGATTCTGCAGATACGCCTCCAGCAGATCAGCCTGCTCCAGCGTCATGCGGTACTGCTTCATGCGCACGCGAAGCCGTCCGCGGCTTTCGTGTTCAATGATTGCTTTCATAGTAAAATTACCTCCAGCTTACTTCCGGTAGATAGGAAAAGAGGGGCTCTGCCCCTCTTTGATATTCGTCCCATGAAAACCGGGAACATGTGCCTCGGTTTTCATTCCCTAAGAGGGAGAAAGCTTCCGAACGGGAACTTTCGGGCGATTTTGGAACGGCTCACAGTCCGCTCTTCCTGTCCGCCAAACCACGGTTTGGCGACAGGTTCTTATGCCTCAACCGGAGCAGCAGTCGGGTCCTCATCGGTCAGCTCAACCTCAATGTCTGCATCCTCAACAGCAGCAGCCTCTGCCTCAGCAGCGCGCTTCTCGTTGATCTCCTCTGCGGAAGCGAGGATGTCGCCGGCGTTCTCCTTAACGCAGTCAACGGTGTTCATAACGGTATCCTTCATGCGAAGAACCGCTGCAGCAGCATGGGTATATACGTTCTTAGCGTCCTTGCTGCTCAGCAGCTTGATACCTGCGGAACCAAACAGAGTGCCGCCAACAAATACGGCGATGTCCTTGTAAATTTTCTTCATAATATGTTCCTCCTATCAATCTCACTTGCGCTTACAGCCGGTAATCATCGTCATTACCATGCAGAACAGCGCGGCCCATGCCCAAAAACGATGCTGCTTCATACAGTACACCTCCAAACATGGTGTTGTTTTTTATTTGCGATTATCATATCACAAATTTTCTCGCTTGTCGCACAGCTTTAGACATGAAACGCACGGAATCAGACATTTTTGCAGTTTGTTGCCGCTAATCTTTAGTTTTATTATCAAAATAGTTGCATTTTGCTAACTTTTTCGAGCTTGTCGGCGGTATTGTGAGGGCGTCAGCTGATAGCGGCGCTTGAACGCTACGCCGAACTGACTGGCGCTGTTATAGCCGACCGCCGCCGCAATATCCACGATGGAGAGCGAACTCCGATGCAGCAGTTCGGCAGCATGCTGCACCCGCTTTTCGAGCAGATACTGGTGGATCGGCCGACCGTAGGTCTGCCGAAATATATCCTTCAGGGCGGTCGGCGAAATGCGGAACCGTGCGGACAGCTGGTCGATTGTGAGCGGGTCGGACAGGTGCGATACCATATACTCCTGCACCTGCCGCACCGTATCGGTCAGATAGTGATCGCGGGAGACGGATTCCGGCGGCATCGTCAGCAGCGGACTGTCTGTGCTGATAAGGTACAGCAGCTCAATGGCTTTGATTGCACTGTAGGCGGCTCTGTCCCTCTCCGGAACGGACTGCAGTGCCGCAGCCAGATTATCAATCCACACCGCGCTGCGCAGCACTACACAGCCCAGATGCGAAGTGACGCGGGCTTTGATTCGTGCTGCGTTGACCGTCAGACGGCACGGTGCCGCAGCGCTCTGCTCGATGAGCACCAGTTCACCGCTGAACAATCCGTCCGCGACCGAAAGGCTCTGCACACTTGCGCCGAGCAGCAGCAGTACCTCGTGCTCCTGCAGGAACACTTGCCGCCCATCGGTCATGGTCAGCCGCAGACCGCCCTGCCGGCAGAACAGCACCTCGCACGGCACCTCGGGTGGCTCTGCAGGCAAGGCCGGCGGCACAGTCAGCGCGCAGTCAAAATCGCACACGCGCACGCCATCCATTGGCTGGGTCCAGCGTACGCAGCCGGACAGCGATGCGCCGGTATTCGGTTTGAGCAGAGTTTCCAGCACTGTGATTTCCTCCGTTGGTATATATCGGTTTATCAGGTTAGATTTTGCTAACCTGTGTTGAAAAGTAAAGCCGCTGCAAGGCGGCCTTACTCTGTTCATTTATGCAGAAAGGAGAACAGTCCCTTTTTCTCATATGGCTCCTTTGAGAAGGACGTAACGGTGTAGCCGGTAGCGTTTACCGCATCGCGGACATCCTGCTCATCGAGGTCCTGCTCGGTGAGGATAACCGTCTGCCCCTTGCCATGAGAGGAAGTGACCTTCTTCACGGGAAATGCCTTGCGAACTGCGTCGTTGACATGGCTTTCGCACATGCCGCACATCATGCCGTCAACGCCGAGAGTAATTTTCAACATGGGTGTAATGCTCCTTTTGTACCCGAGCCGGTTAGTTTCTACTAACTAACAATATATCATGAAATAGCGCGGATTGCAAGGGGAAATCCTTAGTTTTTGCGTAGGAGTTTGCTCATGCAGGATTCGCCGCACCCGCGGCAGGGGCAAGAGGGTAGACACCTACGGTTTCTACCCTCTTAAGGCAACACCGCACAATTAAAGCGGCGGTGCTTTGCGGAAATTTTGTGTCCTGACCTTGTTGCAGTTTCACGGTAATACATCAAGTATTACCGCAAAACTGTGCCTCGTCAGTACGCAAAATTACTCGCAAATCACTCTTGTTCAATTATGCGGTATTGCCTTAACTCCCGTTTCCCTTTATTTCTTAGTCTGGCGCAGACCGGAGACCGGCGACCGCTTCGAAAATAGGGAACGGCAGAGGTTTTTTCTACCGTAGGGGAGCACAGTGTGCTCCCCTTTCTTTACCTCTACGCAGTGCCAGATACTTTGCTGCTACACAGACCGGCTGCTTTACGCAGGAGCGGCACAAGGTGAGTTGCCCGTATGTGTAGCAGTATGTTATCTGTGAACTGCGAAAAGGCGGAGAAAGCCACGCAACGGTAACCCGACTGCCGTTCCCCTTATTTCGCAGCGGTCGCCGGTCTCTGGTCTGCGCCAGGCTATCCAAGGGAAAGGGGTGATTCTCAAGAGGGTGGAAACCGCAGGTGTCTACCCTCTTGTGCGCCCGCGCGGCGTCAGCGCAGATTCCGCTCGCTTCGCAAGCGCCCACTCCCGATGAGCACCATCATCAAGATTGACAAATACCCGCAAAAAGGGTATACTAATCTCACCCGCGGGTATGGCGGAATTGGCAGACGCGCCAGATTTAGGTTCTGGTGTCCTCGACGTGCAGGTTCAAGTCCTGTTACCCGCACCAGCAAAAAAACGCTGTGGAATCTCTCCACAGCGTTTTTCTTTTGCCGATTTTTACTTGGACAGCTTGCTCTGTGCCTTCTGCTCAAAGCGCTCCTTGGCTACGATGGCGCGCTGGTGCGTGCCCTCACCGATCAGACCTGCCTCATCGTATGCGGCAACCTTGAAGGTAAGCATCTTGCCGTTCGGCGCGATCTCGGTCAGCTCGGTCTCGATGCGGACTTCCATGCCCTCCGGCGTAGCGGCAACGTGGCTTACGTTTACCAGCGTGCCGACCGTGGTCTTGCCCTCTTCCAGCCCACCGGCTACACTGCCTGCAGCGGTGTTCTCGATGGCTGCGATCATCATCGGGGTTGCAAACACGGATACCAGACCGCTGCCGACATTGCATGCCAGCTGATCTTTGGTTACGGTGAACTTCTTCTCGCCCTTAATACCAACCTGCATTGGAATCTCTCCTTTTTTCTATAGTAAGGTAAATTACTTTCTGCGGATCTCAGTCATGCCGCCCATATACGGCTGCAGCGGCTTCGGGATTGCAACCGAGCCGTCCTCACGCAGGTTGTTCTCGAGGAATGCGATCAGCATACGCGGAGGTGCAACAACGGTATTGTTCAGCGTGTGTGCGAAGTACAGCTCCTTCGGATTCTCCTTGCCGCGGACACGGATGCCCAGACGGCGAGCCTGTGCGTCGCCAAGATTGGAGCAGGAACCTACCTCAAAGTACTTCTTCTGGCGCGGAGACCATGCCTCTACGTCGCAGGACTTAACCTTCAGGTCAGCCAGGTCGCCGGAGCAGCACTCGAGCGTGCGAACCGGAATGTCCATCGAGCGGAAGAAGTCAACCGTGTTCTGCCACAGTTTGTCATACCACATCTTGCTTTCTTCCGGCTTGCAGACAACAATCATCTCCTGCTTCTCGAACTGGTGGATACGGTATACGCCACGCTCCTCGATGCCGTGTGCGCCGACTTCCTTACGGAAGCACGGAGAGTAGCTGGTCAGGGTCTGCGGAAGGGTTTCCTCATCGTTGATGGTGTCGATGAACTTGCCGATCATGGAGTGCTCGGAGGTACCGATCAGGTACAGGTCCTCGCCCTCGATCTTGTACATCATATTCTCCATTTCCTTAAAGGACATAACGCCCTTAACGACATCACCGTGGATCATGAACGGCGGAATGTAGTAGGTGAAGCCGCGGTCGATCATGAAGTCGCGTGCGTAGGACAGGATGGAGGAATGCAGACGGGCAATATCACCCTTCAGGTAGTAGAAGCCGTTGCCGGATGTGCGGCGTGCAGCATCGAGGTCGATGCCGTCGAAAGACTCCATAATATCAACGTGATACGGAACCTCGAAATCCGGAACGACCGGATCGCCAAACTTCTCAATCTCAACGTTCTCGGAATCGTCCTTGCCGATCGGAACAGACGGGTCAATGATGTTCGGGATGACCATCATACGGTTCTTGACTTCCTCAGCGAAGGTCTTTTCGTCCTCCTCGAGCTTGGTCATCTCGTCGGCCATAGCCTTTACCTCGGCCTTGATCTTCTCAGCCTCTTCCTTCTGACCCTTGGCCATCAGACCGCCGATCTCCTTGGACTTCTTGTTGCGCTGTGCACGCAGCTCGTCACAGCGGGTCTTGGCTGCACGGTACTTCGCGTCAAACTCGATGACCTCGTCAACCATCGGGATCTTCTCGTCCTGGAACTTCTTCTTGATGTTTTCCTTTACCGCATCCGGATTGGTGCGGACAAATTTGATATCCAGCATTGTGTCTATATCTCCTTTTACATTATATACGTGTTATTCTTCCGTGTCGTTCGGCTCTGCATCCTGCGCTTGCTCAGCCTGCTCCAGTGCAGCTTTGACCGACCGGAACAGTTTGCTGATGTTCTCATCAAAGCCATCCTCGCTGCTGCCCAGCAAACGCTCCTCGCTGTATTTCGTCAGCATTTCGTCGCAGGTCTTGCGGGCATCTGCGGTCTGCTTTGCCGCCAGGGAAACGCCGATCTGCGCAAGGTACTGATACACCTCACGCTCCTCCATACGCCGCTCGGTCGCACCGACTACATCGGTTTCCGCCTGCTCGCTGTCCAGCGTCTTGCGGACCTTATCCAGTGCAGTGTTCTGTATGTCATACTGCTTCTGCAAATCTTCCACTTTCTGGGTTGCGCCCTGTGCCACGGTTTGCTGCTGTGTCAGCTGTGAGCTTAGATTTTCGACCTGCTTGTCCGCACGCGACTGTGCCACATAGCTGATCAGGATCAGCGCAATCGCTACAGAAAACAGTCCGACGATATAAAAGGTCAGCGTGGTGCGGCTGAGCTTTTTCTCCGGCTTGTTCTGTTCCGGCTGCTTATTCTGCTCGTCCATTGCTTGCCTCCTTTATACACGCAGGTTTCGGAGTGCTTCACTGAGCCGCTCCAAATCTTCTGCGCCGTAATATTCCAGCGTCAGCTGGCCGCTGTGCTTGCCCTGCTGGATGCTGATCTTGCGTCCGAGGGCGCCCTCCAGCTCCTTCTCCAGCTCGGCAATATAGTCCACGGAAACCTCGGGCGACTGCTCAAGCTTTTCGACCGGCTTTTTGTTCATGCGCTTGGCCAGCGCCTCCGACTGACGGACCGACAGGCCGACCATCTGTCTGGCTGCCTCTACGCGCTTATCCGCTTCGTTTACTGCAAGGACTGCCCGCGCGTGACCGCCGGAGATTTCGCCTTCGCTGACCATCGTCCGCACCTCGGTCGGCAAAGCCAGCAGACGCAGTGCGTTCGCCACCGCCGAACGAGACTTGACCACGCGCTTGGCCACCTGCTCCTGCGTCAGTCCGAACTGCTTCATCAGGCGCTCATAGCCTTCGGCTTCTTCGATCGGGTTCAGGTCCTGCCGCTGCAGATTTTCGATCAGTGCCAGCTCCATGACCTCGTTTTCCTCAGCCTCAAGCACCATCGCAGGAATGTCTTCCAAACCTGCCTGACGTGCTGCACGCCAGCGGCGCTCACCTGCAATGATCTGGTAGTAACCGTCCTTCTCGCCCTTGCGCACCGTGATTGGTGTGATGACGCCGTGCAGGCGAATACTCTCTGCCAGCTCGTCCAGAGATACCTGATCAAAGACCTTCCTCGGCTGATCGGGATTCGGCTCGATTTTTGCCAAAGGCAGGTTTTTTGTGCCGTTATCCAGACTTTCTTCCATTAAATCGCTGGTATCACTGCCGAAAAGGTTGGACAAGCCGCCGCCCAGACCCATTTTTGCGCCTGCCATCAGCTTCTCCCCTTTCGGTCATTTTTCTTCAGAATCTCGTCCGCGAGAGCCAGATAAGCCTCTGCGCCGCGGCACATTCTGTCGTATGCCGTTATGGGCTTGCCGTGGCTCGGCGCTTCACTCAGACGTACGTTGCGCGGCACAACAGCCGAAAACACCTCGCCCGGGAAGTGCTTTTTCACTTCCTCAACCACCTGAATCGACAGATTGGTGCGTCCGTCAAACATGGTCAGCAGCACGCCTTCCATCACCAGCTTGCGGTTGAGCGCCTTCTTTACCATGCGCACGGTCGTCATCAACTGACTCAGACCTTCGAGCGCGTAATACTCGCACTGCAGCGGCACCAGAAAGCTGTCGGCTGCACACAGGCAGTTGAGCGTCAGCAGACCGAGTGACGGCGGACAGTCGATAAATACATAGTCGTAATCGTCCTTCACCTGATCGAGTACGTTTTTCAGACGGTACTCGCGGTCGGACATTCCAATCAAATCCAACTCAGCACCCGCCAGATTGACGTTCGCGCCCAGCAGATCAACCCACTTGGTCGATACGATTGCGCTCTTGACATCCGGCTGATCGGCTACAATCAGGTCGTAAATCGAGGTTTCCAGTGAGCGCGGATCCACACCAAAACCGGAGGTTGCATTGCCCTGCGGATCGAAATCACACAGCAGAACGCGCTTTTCGCGCTCCGACAACGCTGCCGCGAGGTTGATGGCGGTTGTAGTTTTTCCCACGCCGCCCTTTTGATTGGCAAACGCGATAATCTTCCCCATAGTCATTTCCTCTCGTCCATGGTTTTTTCTACGGATTTCATTATATCACATTGCACTTTTAATTGCAAAGCAATCGCAGTATTTTTACATCTGTTTCACGTGAAACATCAAGTATTTTGCCGTTTTACAGGATACAACTGGTAAATTCATTGACTTTTGTTTCACGTGAAACAAAAGAGAGCCGTTCGGCTCTCTTACCTTATTATATATACACCTTTACACGCTCTCCAATCTGCTCCCGCCCTACCCAGAATTGCCGTGCATCATACACAATAAAACCGTTGGTCGGCATTGTTATGCCGACCCTGCGTAGAGTAGCCGACATGTGTAGCAGTACATATATCTGTGAACTGCGATAGTCTACGAAAGTCACGCAAGAGTAGCCCGACTGCCGTTCTCCTTTTCGCCGCGGTCGCCGCTCTCCGATTTTCGCCGTGCTTCCTAAAGGGAAAGGGGTAATTCACAAGAGGGTGGTACTCATTTAATCCGCGCACGGCGCGGAAAAAAGGTTTAGTGGCCTACGGGCAAACCTTGGTGTCTACCCTCTGGTGCCCCTGCCGGGCAGGCAAGTCAGGTTTGCTTCGCAAGCAACTATCCCATGTTTCACGTGAAACAAAATCCGCCCTCCTGTGGAACAAAAGTGTTTCACGTGAAACATCAGCTCTTTGCGTGCGGAATATTGATTGTCAGCGTAATTCCATCCTCGTTTTCCTGCCGGTCTACGGTTGCACCAATTCCGGCGTCCACCATTACGCCGACCGCCCGATTGAGCGTATTCAGGAAAAAACGCACATCCTTAATAAGCCGCACAACATTATCCTTATGCGGCGGCTCGGTCAACTCCGGATGCTTTTTCTGCTCCAGCAGGTTCTCGATATACTCCTCCGATCGACTGACGTTTAATTCGTTCTCGATAATATAGTGTGTGGCGTTCATCCGTTCCTCGTCATCATGCAGACGCAGCAGACAGCGCGCGTGCCGCTCTGTAAGGTTCGCACTGCGAATCAATTCCATATTTTGCGGAGAAAGCCGCAGCAGACGCAGCTTATTCGCCACCGCAGACTGTGTTTTCCCCACTTTGCGCGCGGCTTCCTCCTGCGTCAGTCCGTACTGATCAATCAGACGCTTGAAGCCATAGGCTTCCTCGAAAAAATCCAGATCACGCCTTTGCAGGTTCTCCACGAGCGCAATCGCCGAGGAATCTTCGTTATCCGCCGCAATCAGCAGACACGGTACATCGTTAAGCCCCGCAACACGCGCAGCGCGCAACCTTCTCTCCCCTGCCACAAGCTCGTAACCGCCTCCGGGAGCACGCCGTACGGTCAGCGGATTGAGTACGCCGTACTGCCGGATACTCTCTGCCAGCTGCGCGATTGCCTCCGGATCAAAGTATTTCCTCGGCTGATTGGGATTGCGCGCAATCTCACTCACGCGAATACGCCGCAGCGTGCGATCCTCTTTGCCGGAAACCAGTGTTAATACAGACATCATGGTCAACCACTCTCCAATTCGTCTTATTCGTTCATTTCATTCGCGCTTATCTCTGCCGCACCACCAGCAGAAATGTCGCCCTTGGTAATAGATTACCATATAATTACATATTGACAAGTGAAATCGACCGCACAATCTGCAAAATTCGACGAAAACATGACAAATTCTACCTGATATCTATATTTTCCCCTATTTTCGGACAAAAAATACCCTCTGTAATTTTCCGTACAGAGGGGTACTTTCCGTATATTTCTCGCCTGATTTACAGCGGCGAAGTCTGTATTTTCTTGAAGCGGCGCGGATACTTTTCCGGTGTTTCCTGCGTTTTCTGCAGGCGCACGATGGCGCGGGAAACCTCATCGAACGGCACAGTGTAGTGCAGCACGTCAGCGTCCGGCGCACCGAGAACCGTGCGGGCGTTTGCCGCTGTTTCAACTTCCTCTGTGCAGTCCTCGGCCTTCATGGCGAGGAACGCACCGCCGACCTTGACCATCGGCAGCGCCAGTTCACTCAGCACGCGCAGATCGGCTACCGCACGCGACACCGCAAGATCAAACATGCCGCGGTTGTCTCTGGCGTAATCCTCCGCACGGGCATGCACCGCAGTAACGTTGGTCAGGCCCAGTTCGGCGATGACTTCATTTAGAAAATCAATACGCTTGCGCAGTGCATCGAGCAGCACAAACTCGGTCTGCGGGCACAGAATCGCCAGCGGCATGCCCGGAAAACCGGCTCCCGTCCCCACATCGAGCACGCGTCCATTCTGCGGCATATACGGTGCAAGTGCCGCGCAATCGAGGAAATGCCGGGTCACGATTTCGGTCGGATCGGTAATGGCAGTCAGATTCATAACCTTGTTTTTCTCGCGCAGAATCTCGGAATAACGCAGTAAGTTGTCCGCTGCAAACGGACACTCTGCGACGCCCAGCTCGCGTAGACCGGCGGTCAAAAGCTCGCGTTCTGTCATGCCTTTTCCTCCTTTTTATGGGTCTCGATGTAGATCATCAGTGCCGTGATATCCGCCGGTGAAACGCCCGAAATACGAGCCGCCTGACCGAAATTCAGCGGCTTGACGGCGTTCAGTTTCTGACGTGCTTCCAGTCGCAGCGAGTCCACCTCGTTGTAGTCCAGATCGAGCGGCAACGGGCGGCTCTGCAGCTTGCGGTACTGCTCCACATCGCGCATCTGGCGCTCGATATAGCCCGCGTATTTGACGCGGATTTCCACCTGCTCACGGATAACAGCGGGCAGCTCCGGACGCTCAGGATCGAACATTGCAAGGTCCGCATAGCTGAGTTCCGGGCGGCGCAGCAGGTCGATCAGCTTGCAGCCCGCCTTGAGCGGTGTAGAGTTTTTACCCGCAAGAAAGCCGTTCAATTTATCGGTCGGCGCCACGCCGACCGAGGCTGTGCGGTCGATCTCTGCCTGCACTGCTTCGTACTTTTTACGCACCTTTTCGCCGCGTTCCGGCGGATTTAAGCCAACTCGAACACCGATCGGCACCAGACGCTCATCTGCGTTATCCTGCCGCAGAAGCAGGCGGTACTCCGAGCGTGAGGTCATCATGCGGTAGGGTTCGCTCGTGCCGCGCGTCACCAGATCGTCGATCAGCGTACCGATGTAGCCGTCCGCACGGTCGAGTACAAGCGGCTCCTCCCCCTTGATTTTGAGCGCGGCGTTGATGCCCGCAACCAGTCCCTGCGCGGCCGCCTCCTCATAGCCGGACGAGCCGCAGAACTGGCCTGCGCCGTACAGTCCGGGCACCTTTTTAGTCTCGAGCGTCGGCCGCAGTTCCAGCGGGTCGATGCAGTCATACTCGATGGCGTACGCCGGCCGCATAATCTCTGCGTTCTCCAATCCCTTGACCGAGCGCAGCATCTCGCGCTGCACGTCGAACGGCATGGACGATGAGAAGCCCTGCACATAGACCTCCTCGGTGTCCAGACCCATCGGCTCGAGGAACAGCTGATGGCGCGGCTTATCCGCAAAGCGCACCACTTTGTCCTCGATAGACGGACAATAGCGTGGTCCCACGCCCTCAATCTGGCCGCCGTACAGCGGCGAACGGCTCAGATTTGCGCGGATGATTTCATGTGTTTTCGCGGTCGTGTAGGTCAGATAACACACCGCGCGGTTATCCGGCGGGTGGTCGGTCTCGAACGAAAACGGGATGATCTCATCCTCACCGGCCTGCTCTGCCAGATCGGTATAATTGATTGAACGGCGATTGATACGCGGCGGCGTACCCGTCTTAAACCGCTGCAGCCGCAGTCCCAGACCGCGCAGCGACTCGGTGAGCGGCTTGGCTGCCGCCATGCCGTCCGGACCGGATTCACGGGTGTACTCGCCGATGATCACACGTCCGCCGAGGAATGTGCCGGACGCAATGACAGCCGCCTTGACCGGATGTCGTGCGCCGATGGCGGTAACAACCGCGGAAACGGCACCGTTCTCCACCTCAACGGACACGATCTCGTCCTGCATGAGAAACAGATTTTCCTGCCGCTCAAGCGTGTGCTTCATATACTCTCTGTATTTAATGCGGTCGGCCTGTGCACGCAGCGAGTGCACTGCCGGACCCTTGCCGCGGTTGAGCATGCGGTACTGGATACAGGCCGCGTCAGCCGCACGCGCCATCTCACCGCCGAGCGCATCTATCTCGCGTACAAGGTGTCCCTTAGCTGTGCCGCCGATCGCTGGATTGCACGGCATATTGCCTACGGCGTCCAAATTGATCGAAAAACACGCTGTTTTTGCACCCAAACGTGCTGCAGCCAGCGCCGCCTCAATACCGGCATGACCGGCGCCGATCACCGCTACATCAAAGCTCTCTGCCGAAAAAACCGTCATTGGCGCTCTCTCCCCTTTCAAAAAATTCCTGTGATTTCGGTTGTGTGAAACCTGTGCGTAACTGTTGATAACTCTGTGGATACTGTTGATAACTTGTGAGTTTTTGACCACATTTTTATACGCACAGTTTTATTTCTGTTTTATTATTACATTAAGTAGTTGAATATAGGGCAATTTTCCGGGTTATCCACTATATCTCGTATACCGCTGGATAGAAGTTGTGCACAAGTGGTTTTTACCTCATTTTTACCTGCGGACATACAGTATATATCATACACGATTTCAGCGCAAAATAAAAGAGGACGTTTGCACAGATTGCAAACGTCCTCTCTGAATTTTAAGTGCAATTTCTCTTAATAACAGCTGCAGCAGCATCACTTTCCGACGCAGAAGTCGCTGAAAATGCGGGTGACAACGGCATCGGTCACGGTTTCGCCGGTGATCTCGCCCAGTGCGGTAATCGCGCCCTCGGCGTCCATCACGACCGCATCCGGCGTCATACCGGACTGCGCCGCATACAGCGCCGCTTCACAGCGTTCGGCAGCACGCGCCAGCGCCGCCGCCTGTCTTGCGTTGGTGATGAGCGCACCGTCAAACGCGCCGTCTCCCAGACCCACGGTTCGCGGAATAAGATTGAGCAGCTTATCCAGTCCGTCACCGGTTTTCGCAGAAAGCGGCACGATGTGCAGGAAGTGCTTTTTGAGCAGCTTTTCATCCAGCTGCTGCGGCAGATCGACCTTGTTCACAACCGCGATCGCGCGGTGGCCTGCCGAGCGTGCCAGCACGAGCATATCCTCGTCGCTGATGGGCTTGGAGCCGTCGAACACAGCCAGGATGAGCGAGGAAGCCGAAGCCTCCGCCATCGCCCGGTCAATGCCCGCCTGCTCCACCGGATCGTTCGTGTTGCGCAGACCGGCGGTGTCGGTCACGCGAAGCAGAATCTGTCCGACCTTGACATTCTCCTCGATGAGATCGCGGGTCGTGCCCGGAATATCGGTCACGATCGCCCGCTCGCGGCCGAGCAGCGTGTTCAGCAGCGTGGACTTGCCGGCGTTCGGCCTTCCGAGGATAACGCACGGTACGCCTTCTCTAAGAATACGGCCGCGCTCATAGCTTTCTGCCATGCTGTACAGACGGCTTGTCGTGCGGTGCAGCAGCGCCGCGGCGTCCTCGAACAGCACCGGATCAATGTCCTCGTCCGGGAAATCCACGACCGCGTGGAAATGCGCCACCATGCCGAGCAGCTCATCGCGCATCTGCTGCACGGGAGAGCCGACCGCGCCCATGACCTGTGCCGCCGCATTCTGCGCCGCCTCTGCGGTGCGCGCGGTGATCAGATCATGCACGGCTTCAGCCTCAGAAAGGCCCATTTTGCCGTTTAAGAAGGCGCGGCGGGTAAACTCACCTGCCTCTGCCTGCCGCACGCCCTGCGCGAACAGAGCGTCCAGGCCGGCACACAACACGGCTGTCGAGCCGTGGCACTGCAGCTCCGCCATCGTTTCACCCGTATAGGTGTGCGGTGCGTGCAGCGCGACAGCGTAGCAGCAGTCGATCACATTGCCGGACTTGTCCGTCAGTGTGCCGTAAACCAGCTTCTGCGAGGGTGCTTCCGTAAGCGGCTTGCCGTTCTTCGCCTGAAAAACGGCATTTATCGCTTCGATTGCGCGTTCACCCGACACGCGGATCAAACCGATCGGTCCGCCGGAGGAGGAAATTGCGGCAATCGTATCGTTCATAACGAATACCCCGATTTAACCGCGGTCGCGGTTGCGATAGCTGTTATCCGGCGCAATAACAACGCGACGACCCGGCTCGGTGCCGGTCGAATAGGTGGTCACACCGTTGAAGTCCTGCAGCGCGGCATGGATGATGCGGCGCTCATACGGGTTCATCGGCTCAAGCGTCATGGAGCGATGCGCCTTAACGACCTTCATCGCCATCTTGCGAGCCAGACGCTCCAGGCTTTCCGCGCGCTTCTCGCGGTAGTTTTCGGTATCGACAGACAGGCGAACGTGCTCATCCAGTGCATTATTCAGCACCAGAGAGCCGAGGTACTGGATAGCATCCAGCGTGTCGCCGCGGCGGCCGATGATCGGGCCCATATCCGGACCGGAAATCTCCAGACGGAGCTGGTCGCACTCTACCTGTGGCAGGGTCTTAACCTGACCCTCAACGCCCATCTTTGCCAGCAGACCGGTTACAAAATCGGTAGCCAGCTTTTCCGCCTGCTGCATGCCTGCTTCGGAAACCGGGATCAGCTCACGCTCCTTGGGAACGGACGGCGTGATCGGACGGTCCTCACGCGGGCGGCGCGGACGGCGGTCACGGCCATTGCGGTCGCCGCGGTCACGGCGCGGACGGTCGCTGCGCTCACGGCGCGGCGGACGCTCAAACTCCAGCTTTTCCGGTACAAAGTCTGCCGGAGCAGCCTTTACCAGACGAGGCGTGTTATCATCCGTGGTGATGGACAGCTTCTGCGGCTTCTCAGCGGGCTTCTCTTGCTTCGGAGCCGGCTTTTCCGCCTTGACAGCAGGCTTCTCCTGCTTCGGCTCAGCCTTGGGAGCGGGCTTGCGCTCCTCACGCTTTACCTCCGGCTTTGCCGCCGGAATATCCGGTGCTTCATAGGTCACGCGCACGCGTGCCGGCGTTGCGCCGATACCCAGAAAGCCCTTTTTGCCGATCTCGAGTACCTCTACCGATACATCGTCGCGCTCCAGACCGAGCTGCTTGAGGGCATTCTCGACTGCTGCGTCACGGTTTTCACCGGTAGCCTCTAAAAACTTCTGCATGATTTACTTGTCCCCCTTTTTGTTCTTTGCGTTCTGGGACTGCTGCTTCTGTGCAGCCTTGTGTGCTTCACGCTTGGCCTGCTTCTCTGCCTCGATGCGGGCAGCCTCAGCAGCCTGCTTGGCCTCCTGCTTGCCGCGGAGCGTCTTGGTGAGGATGATCTCCTGTACGCAGGTAAATACGTTGTTGAAGATCCAGTAGATGCCGATCGCACCCGGAAGGATGAACGCAAAGTACAGCGACATCAGCGGCATCATAAAGTTGAGCATCTTCATCTGACCTGCTGCCGCAGAGTTCTGCGTGCCCTGCATCTTCTGCATGATGTAGGAGGACAGGAATGCGGTCAGACCGGACAGGATCGGGATGATCCAGATAATGCTCGGATGAGAGATAGACGGCGTATCAGCCAGATTCAGACCAAAGAAGTGGAAATCCAGCGGGAAAATGGTCTCGCCGCTCTGCAGGCAGTTGGTAACAGCATCCGAGAAATGGCCGCTTCCGTCCACGAAAGCGTTCAGCTTCTCGGCGATCTTGATCTGAACGGTGTAGTTTGCGCCCGCAAACTGATCCAGACCGATCATCTGCGCCAATGCGATAACTGTTTCGCGGCTCAGGCCGACGATGTACTGCAGCGGCTGCTGAACCGCGTAGTACAGACCCATCATGATCGGCAGCGGGATGAGGTTGGGCAGACAGCCGCTCATCGGGCTGACGCCGTGCTTCTCATACAGCTTCTGCATCTCCTCGTTGAGCTTGACACGGTTGTTCGCGTACTTCTTCTGCAGCTGCTGGAGCTCGGCGTTCATCGCGCTCATGGCGAGCATACTCTTCTTGCTCTTGATGGTCAGCGGGATGCAGACCAGCTTTACCAGCAGCGCGAACAGGATAACGGCGATACCGTAGTTCTGCACGATGCTGTACAGCCACTGCAGCAGCAGGCCGAACGGTCGAACGATCAAAATACCGAACAGTTTCGGATCTTTGATCAGGTTAGAAAGTTGATCCAGGGTCATAAAAACCTCCATGTTAAATTGTAAAACGACACAGTGAAAAGGATTTTGCAAAGCAAAATCCTCACTTTACCGCCGTAAGGCAGTATAAAACATGATCCCGTTCCTATTATGGAACCGGATCATAGGGTCCTCTCTTAGAGAAAGGATTGCAGCGGCAGATGCGCTTAAACGCCAGCCAGCCGCCCTTGATCGCGCCGTATTTCTCGATGGCCTCGATCGCGTACTGCGAGCAGGTCGGGATATACCGGCAGCAGGGCGGTTTGTTTGGAGAAATATACCGGCGATAAAACCGGATCATCGCCAGCAGCAGCCGCTTCATGTCCGAGCTGCCGCAACCTTGTTGTCCTTCAAGGCGCGCAGCAGCGATTTTTCGATTTCCTGATAGCTTGCGCCTACGGCCCGTACCCGTGCGACCAGCACAAGGTCGATGCCGTCGGCAAATTTGTCCTCGTTGAGACGGTACGCCTCACGAAACAAACGCTTGATGCGGTTTCTTTTCACCGCACACGCCAGCTTGGCACTGACGGTGAGTCCCAGCCGGTTGTAGCCGAGCTTGTTCCTGCGGCAGTAGATCACAACGTGTTTTCCTGCCGTGGACACACCACGATGATACAATCGGCGGAATTCGTGGTTTTCCTTTAAGGATACTGTTTTTTTCATCTTCTGATGCTCCCGTTTTTTCCTGATGCCCTCGAAAAAAACGTATTTTTTCTTTGCATCTGATGGTTTGCAAAGCTGATTTTACTATTTCGTTCGTTTCGGTCAGTAAAATCCAAACCTGAATACCGTATTTTCGCTGCATGGACTGCACCCTAAACAGAGTGACACCGCTCCAGACAACGATTGCTTGAGTGGTATTGCCCGTAAACGAAAAAACGAGCCGCACGAATGCGGCTCGTTACGAACTCTTTTGCGCCGCTGGCGCGAATTTTCGGGAAGTCTGAATACTTCCTTTATAGGCTGTCATTAAGCAGACAGCTTAGCGCGACCCTTAGCGCGACGGCGTGCAAGTACCTTGCGGCCGTTGGACGTGGACATACGCTTACGGAAGCCGTGCTCCTTGGAGCGCTGACGCTTCTTCGGCTGGAACGTTCTCTTCATAACTTTGTGCACCTCCCTGTTCTAAAATTTACAGATGGGCACCGGCATAGGTCCGGCGCAAGACGCGGGCATATGCCGCTGCCTGTCTGCATGATAGGATACGATATTTATTATCCTATATAGGTTCGATTTTGTCAAGCATTTTTTCCGACCCTCGAAACGAATTTCAGCAGTTTGCACAGGTTGTCAACATGTTGTGGATAAATAGAAGCATCTGCTCAATGTCTTGCGTAATCACGGTTTTCGGCAATCTGCGGATTTTCGGATTTCCGCGGAAAAGCCGCCAATTTTCGATGAATTTTTGCATAAATTCCGCAGTTTTCATAAAAAACGCCGTGCATTTTTTCCAGCCGGCTTAATTTTCGATGATTTCGACGCAAAAAACGCCGATTTTTTTAAATTCTGCGAAGTAAATAAACCGGTTCGGCTGTTCAAAATCATGCTGCCGCGCGGCACGCCGCCGGACAGTTATCCACATCGACGCATTGAACTTGTGGATAAAATATGCTATTATAAAATAGAATCATTATCGACAGGAGGCGCCCTATGGCAAACAATATATTGGAGATGGCGCTCGAACAGCTGGACTTCCCTCCTTCCACCATTTCCGCTTGGTTTGACGACGTAACGGTCGTTTCCTTTGGGGATAATCGGCTGGTGCTGCACTCTCCGGTGCCCTTTAAGAAAGAATTTATCGAGTCCAAATTTATCGCTCCTCTGCAGGAGGTGCTGCACAACCTGACCGGCGACCCGATCACGATCGTTGTAGTGACCGGCGAATACACCGCGCCGAGCACGAGCACTTCTCCGTATGACGACTACACGTTTGAGCGTTTTATCGTCGGTTCGAGCAACAAATTCGCGCATGCAGCTGCACTTGCGGTTTCGCAGCGCCCGGCGGCAGAGAACAACCCGCTTTTCATCTACGGCAACTCGGGTCTGGGTAAAACGCATCTGATGTACGCGATCGCAAACGTGCTGCGCCGCACCCATCCGGAATACCGCATTATATATGTAAAGGGTGAGGATTTCACCAACGAGCTGATCACCGCCATCCAGGAAGGCAACGTACAGGCATTCCGCAACAAGTACCGCATGGTTGACCTGCTGCTGCTGGACGACGTGCAGTTCATCGCCGGCAAGGAGCGCACGCAGGAGGAATTTTTCCATACCTTTAACGCGCTTTATGAGGCAAAAAAGCAGATCGTGCTCACTTCTGACCGTCCGCCGAAGGAAATCAACACGCTCGAGGACCGCATGAAGACCCGTTTTGAATGGGGTCTGCTGGCTGATATTCAGCCGCCTGATTTTGAGACCAGAATCGCCATTATCCGCGATAAAGCGGTCAAAATGGGCGTTGAACTGCCCGATGACGTATCCAACTACATTGCAGAGAATATCCAGGCAAATATCCGCCAGCTCGAAGGCGCGGTCAAAAAGATCAAGGCCATGCACGAGCTGATGGGCGAACGCATCACGGTTTCGCTTGCAGAAAACGCGATCGACGCGCTGCGCACCGAGAATCCGGGTCTCAATCCGACACCGGAGCGCATTATGGAAGCGGTAGCGAACTACTTCTATATCCCGGTCGAGCAGATGATCTCGCAGAATCGCTCCAAGGATGTGGCCTACCCGCGGCAGATGGCAATGTACATGATCCGGCAGGAGCTTGAATACTCCTTCCCCGATATTGCAAAGATATTCAAACGCGACCATACCACCGTCATGCACGCCTGCAACAAGATCGAGGAGGAGCGCAAGAACTCCCGCGAGACCGAGGACGTCATCAAAAAGCTGCATAATAATATCCGCGGCGACGGCTGATCTTTGCCGTGCATTCGTGCAAAACGGCTTTTCCACAGTCTAAAAATGCACAGTTCAGTTATCCCCAACCATCCTGTGGATTCCACATGGATAACTCTGTGGATAAATAACAGGGTTATTTTCACTGTGTATCGTTTATTTTTCATCCACAACCTCCTGTGTACGACATTTCCCGCGCCATACCTGAGGATTTTCGGGTTTTCCCCAATTTCCCCAGGTACTACTACGAATACTATATCCTATCCTTCTGTTACGTGTGATCTTTCGAGTCTCTGACGACGCAGGCCAGAAGCTGTTCGCCCACTGCGGACATGGTCATTAGATGGTGTGTGCAATCGCACAGTATTCGCTGGCGTGTATTTATAAATATGCAAATACTGCATAAATCTACTCTTTGTTTTATTTCCATTTTTGAGAGGAGCAACTATGAAGTTTTCCTGTGAAAAAGAAACCCTGCTGAATCTGCTCAACATCGCATCCCGCGCAGTAACCGGCAAAAGCTCGATGCCGCTGCTCGAAGGTCTGCTGCTGGCAGCCGATGCAGATACCCTGACCATCACCGGCTACGACCTGTCCATGGGCATTCGCACGACCGCTCAGGTCGATGTGGTAGAACCCGGCAGAATCGTGCTGAATTCCCGTCTGTTCTGCGAAATCGTGCGCAAGCTGCCGCAGGACGTGGTCTACCTTGAGACCGACGACAAGCTGATGACCACCATCAAGTGCGGCCGTTCGGTATTCAACCTGATGGCCAGCGAGGCCGACGAGTATCCGGCTCTGGCTGATGTGGCCAGCGACAAGGGCCTTTCTCTGCCGCAGCCCATTCTCAAGAGCATGATCGCGCAGACCATTTTCTCGGTTTCGGACAACGAATCCAAGCCCATCCATACCGGCTGCCTGTTTGAAATCGAAGGCAGCCGTCTGAACGTCGTGGCCGTTGACGGCTACCGCCTGTCTGTACGCCGCGAGACCGTCGAAGGCGTTCCCGGTGATATGAAGTTTGTTGTGCCGGGCGCGTCCCTGCGCGAGATCGAACGAATTCTGGGCGATGATGACGATATTGTCGAGATTTTTCCGGATTCCAAGAACATTTTGTTCCGCATCGGCGGCACGACTCTCATTACCCGTCTGATCGACGGCGAGTTTCTCAACTACCGTGCGGCCATTCCGAAGGAGTTTGAGCACGAGGTTTCGGCGGATCGCCAGGAGCTGATCCAGTGCATCGAGCGTGTCTCCCTGATCGTGTCGGAAAAGCTGAAAAACCCGATCCGCTTCCATTTTGACGGCTCGTATGTGCAGATGTCGTGCGTGACCGCGATCGGCAAGAGCTATGACGAATGCCCGTTTGACGGCTCGATCGAGAACCTTGAGATCGGCTTCAACAACCGCTACATTCTGGAGGCGCTGCGCGCGGCCGGCGATGAGCAGGTGAAGCTGCAGCTCAAGGGTGCACTCAACCCGATGATCATTTCGCCGATGGAAGGCGATAAATACACCTATCTTGTACTGCCTGTGAGACTGAAAGCCAATGACTGAAATTAAAATTGAAACCGAATTCATCAAACTTGATGCACTGCTTAAATTTGCAAACCTGGTAAGCTCTGGCGGTGAAGCGAAGATCCGCATTGCCGAGGGTGAAGTGCTGGTAAACGGCGAAATCTGCACTATGCGCGGCAAAAAACTGCGTTCCGGTGATACGGTAGAGCTGGACGGCGCAAAGGTCTGCATCAAATAAAATAAACACTATGTGCGATAATGAACGCGATTTTGCGCGTCTGTTATCGTACAAACCGTCTAATATGGAGAAGCCCATGTACATCAAGTCGTTAAAACTGCAGAATTTCCGCAACTATGCGGACGAATCGTTTGCGTTCGATCCGGCGGTCAACCTGATCTGCGGCGAAAACGGACAGGGCAAAACCAATCTGCTCGAAGCGGCAGCGGCCTGCTCGACCATGCGGCTGTTCCGCACGGCCCAGAAAAAAGAGGGGCTGCGGTTCGGAGAGAATCATGCTTTCATCTTTGCGGATTTTCTCGCGCAGGAGCGCGATATTTCGCTTGAACTGCGATTTTCCCGCACCAAAGCGATGGAAATCTACAAAAACGGTGTGCGGCAGAAACGCCAGTCGGACGCACAGGACTGCTCAAAACCGTGCTGTTCTGCCCGGAGGACCTGATGCTCGTCCGTGCGCGGAGGCGGCTCGCCGCCGATTTCTCGATACCGCCCTGTGCCAGATGCGGCCCAATTATGCCCGCTATCTGGAGGAATACAACCGCCTGCATCGAGGCATAAAACGCGCATTCTGCGCGACAGCGAAGAAATCGCTTCTCCATGTGGAGGATTTCTCGCTGCGGCATGGCGCATATCGGCGCGCAGATTATCCGCTACCGCGTACACTGCTGTAAGCCGCTCTGGCCGCGGCCGGTACGCAGATATGCGGCTGCATGAGGTGCCTCTGGTGTGGTATTAAGACCGTCGAGCGTCACCGACCCGTTTGCAGACGCCTGTCATCGAAAAGCAACTTATCGACCATGTGTTTAGCCATAAAACCGCCGATTGCGGCCAAAAGCTGTCTTTCCGGTCCGCATAGGATGACTTGAGCTGTTATTGATGGCCGCAGTGCCGCTTCCTTCGGCTCTGCAGGGACAGGTGCGGACCTGCACACACTGTCGCTTAAACTTGCCGAGCGTGAGCTTTTCTCGATGAGGACGGCGAGTATCCGGTGCTGCTGCTTCGATGTGCTCCAGCGACTTGACCGCCGCCGTCAGGGACTTTGTGCTCAACCGCATATCGGCGGGTCAGGTCACGTGATTACCTGCTGCGAGGACGGTATCCTCGGAAAAGCTGCGCAGGCGCGGTTTTCCATATTCAAAACGGCGAAAATCCGCAGAAACACACTAAAAACGATAATTTTACAAACTATTGCACGGGGAACAGATACCACCTCGAAATTCTGCCGTGCCCTTGTTTTCTTAAAAACAGAGAAATATTGTTTTTCCTTAGGTTTAGGGTACCACAATTAGTGAAAAAAGTGGTATAATTAAATCCAGTTAGTAATTAGAATTAGGGTCGCGTACGGCGCGATTGTTGACGGAGAAAACCGCAGGACTCTTAATTACGCATTACTGATTTCTAATTATTCCGGAGGAATAGAATGTATTTACATTGGTGGTCAGGGACTACATCGTGCCCTGCAGAGCGTACAGGGTGTTCGATATGGACACGGCGACCGCATCTGCCGCATCGCGCCTGCTGCTTGAACGCCTGCAGGACGAGGGACGGATCATCGAGCTGTACGACGATCTGCCGCGCGCGGCTGTGCTGTGCGAAACCCTCGGTGAGACCCTGTACCTACAGGCTTTCTCCGCAGGCCATTCAGCGCCGTTGGTATTACGCTGCGGTGGTTGCCTTCGTCGAAAATACATTTTCGACGAAAGAATATACGTACATACGCGGATATCCAGCTACGAAAAGTTCCGCCCGATGGTTGAAACTTTTCTCTCCGCGGGGCTTGTGCGTGATAATACTCGACTTTTTGGCGAATTCCGATGGAATTTATTTATGGGCATGGATTTATGTTTTGTTCCCAATTTCTGGAAAGGAAATTTAACGATATGTGAAGAAATCGAAATCAAGGACGAAGTGCTCGACCTGAAGGTTACCGACAAATATGATGAAAACGATTCAAAGCCTCGAAGGCTTAGAGGTCCGTTCCTGCAGTTCGGGCAACATCGGTTCACCTCTATATCGCGGTCTGCACCATCTGGTGAGATCGTCGATAATTCGATCGACGAGGCGCTCGCAGGCTACTGCACGCACATCGAAGTTACGATCGAAAGGGCGATATCATCCGCGTTGCCGACAACGGCCGCGGCATTCCCTGCGGTATTCACCCGCAGATGGGCATTCCGACGCTCGAGGTTGTGCTCACCGTCCTGCACGCAGGCGGCAAGTTCGACGGCTCCGGCTACAAGGTATCCGGCGGTCTGCACGGCGTTGGTTCATCGGTCGTAAACGCGCTGTCCGACTGGCTGGAGGCCGAGGTCCGCGACGGACATACCAAGCACTACGCGCTTTGAGCGCGGTGTAACGACCGTCAAGATGCGCGATACACCGTGCGAGAGCGAAACCGGCACGACCATTCGTTCCATGCGGACCCGGAGATCTTTGAGACGACCATCTACGAGTACGATGTGCTCGAAAAGCGTCTGCGCGAGCAGGCGTTCCTCAATGCAGGTCTGAAAATCACGCTGCGCGATGAGCGCGACGATGAGCCGGTCGAGGAGGTCATGCACTATGAGGGCGGTATCCGCCAGTTTGTCGAGCACCTCAACCGCACGAAGACGCCGCTGCACGAGAATGTGATCTACATGGAGGGCAGCCGCGATACCTCGATGGCCGAGGTTGCCATGCAGTTACACCGACAGCTACAGCGAGCTGATGCTGTCCTTCGCAAACAATATCAACACCACCGAGGGCGCACGCATGAGACCGGATTTAAGGCCGCTCTGACCCGTGTACTCAACGATTACGGCAAGAAATACAAGCTGCTCAAGGACGATGAGTCCTTCAAAGGGCGAGGACGCGCGCGAGGGTCTGACTGCGATTATCTCGGTCAAGCTGCAGGAAGCGCAGTTCGAGGGCCAGACCAAGACCAAGCTGGGCAACAGCGAAATGCGTGCGCTGGTGGACGCAATGGTTTCCGAGAAGCTGATGACCTTCTTCGAGGAGAACCCGCAGGTAGCGCGCACCATCATCGAAAAGGCGCAGACCGCCGCGCGTGCCCGTGAGGCCGCGAAAAAGGCGCGTGAGATGACCCGCCGCAAGTCCGCACTGGATTCCGCTTCTCTGCCGGGCAAGCTGGCGGACTGCATCGAAAAGGACCCGACCTATACCGAAATCTATATCGTCGAGGGTGATTCCGCAGGCGGCTCCGCCAAGGAAGGCCGCGACCGTCGTCATCAGGCCATCCTGCCGCTCTGGGGCAAGATGCTGAACGTTGAAAAGGCACGTCTCGACCGCGTTTACGGCAACGACAAGCTCACCCCGATGATCACCGCATTCGGCGCGGGCTTCGGTGATGATTTTGACCTCGCAAAGCTGCGTTACGGCAAGATCATCCTGATGGCCGATGCCGATGTTGACGGCTCGCATATCCGCACCCTGCTGCTGACATTCTTCTTCCGCTTCATGCGCCCGCTGATCGAGCACGGCCATGTGTTCATCGCACAGCCGCCGCTGTTTAAGAACGAAAAGGGAAAGGATGTTCGCTACACCTATACCGAGGAGCAGCAGCGCGACTGCATCGCTGAAATGGGCGACAATGTGCGCGTACAGCGCTACAAGGGCCTCGGCGAGATGGACCCGCAGCAGCTGTGGGAAACCACCATGGACCCGGAGCACCGCACGCTGCTGCAGGTTACGATGGAGGACGCGGCCGCTGCCGATGAGACCTTTGCGCTCCTGATGGGCGAAAAGGTAGAACCCAGACGCGAATTTATCGAGCGAAATGCAAAATATGTAATGAATCTGGACGTATAAGGGAGAAAACTATGCTGTTTTTTGAAAATGATTACGGTTATGGCGCATACCCCAAGGTTTTAGAGCATCTGGCACAGACGAATATGGAGCCGGTTTCCGGCTACGGCAACGATAAATTTACCGCTTCGGCGGCTGAAAAGATTAAAGCAGCGGCGGACTGCCCGGACGCTCAGGTGTATTTCCTGACCGGTGGTACACAGACCAACATGGTCGTCATTGATACGCTGCTCCGTCCGTATGAGGGCGTTGTAGCGTCCTCCTGCGGCCATGTGAACACGCATGAGGCCGGCGCCATCGAGTCCACCGGACACAAGGTGCTGACCGTTCCGCATAAGAACGGCAAGCTGGATGCGGACGATCTCCGCGAGTACGTCCAGACGTTCTATGCGGATGCCAGCCACGACCATATGGTATTTCCCGGCATGGTGTACATCTCTCATCCGTCCGAATACGGCACGCTTTACACCAAAAATGAGCTGGAACGCCTGTCTGCCGTGTGCAGAGAGTTCGATATGCCGCTGTTTCTGGACGGCGCACGCCTCGGCTACGGCCTGACGGCGGACACCGATGTAACGCTGGCGGACATCGCCAAGCTCACCGATGTGTTCTACATCGGCGGCACCAAATGCGGCGCGCTCTGCGGCGAGGCGGTTGTGTTCACGCACGGCAATATGCCGAAACAGTTCGTCACGATGGTCAAGCGCCGCGGCGCAATGATCGCCAAGGGCCGTCTGAACGCGCTGCAGTTCGACGCCCTGTTTACTGATGGGCTGTACGAGAAAATCTGTGCACCGGCGGTCAAACTCGCCATCAAGCTGCGGGACGGTCTCAAAGCAAAGGGATACCGCTTTGCACTGGAATCCCCGACAAACCAGCAGTTCATCATTGTAGAAAACAGCAGACTGCCCGAGCTGCAAAGCAAGGTAGTTTACAGCTTTATAGAGAAATATGACGCGGAGCATACGGTCATCCGTCTGGCGACCAGCTGGGCCACGACCGAGGAGCAGGTAGACGAGCTGCTCAGTATCCTCTAAGCGATAAAAACAGTCGTTTTCGGCTGAAAGCCAACACTTTTGGAGGCAAAATTAAAATATGAGTCAAGAATACGAACAGCAGAAAATCATGCAGGTCGATCTCGAACGCGAGATGAAGAAAAGCTACATCGACTATGCAATGAGTGTTATTGTCGGCCGTGCGCTGCCTGATGTGCGTGACGGCTTAAAGCCGGTACACCGCCGCATCCTGTACGCCATGTACGAGGACGGCCTGACCTCGGACAAGCCCTACCGCAAGTCGGCAACGACCGTCGGTAATGTGCTCGGCCGGTATCATCCGCACGGCGACGCATCGGTTTACGACGCGATGGTGCGTATGGCGCAGCCGTTCTCGCTGCACTATCCGCTGATCGACGGCCACGGCAACTTCGGCTCGGTGGACGGCGATCCTCCGGCAGCATACCGTTATACCGAGGCCCGCATGGCCAAGCTGGCGAACTACATGCTGGCGGATATCAAGAAAAACACGGTCGATTTCCAGCCGAACTTCGATGAGGAGCGCCAGGAGCCGGTCGTACTGCCTTCCCGCTTCCCCAACCTGCTGGTGAACGGCTCGTCCGGTATCGCGGTCGGCATGGCGACCAACATCCCGCCGCACAACCTCGCGGAGGTTATCGACGGTACCTGCTATGTCATCGACCATCCCGAGGCGGAGATGGACGAGATCTGCCAGTTCATCAAGGGACCGGACTTCCCGACCGGCGGCGTGATCATGGGTCGCAGCGGCATCCGTGCGGCTTATGCAACCGGCCGCGGCAAGATCAAGGTTCGCGCAAAGACCGAGATTGTTGATCTGCCGAACGGCAAGAGCCAGATCGTTATTACGGAAATCCCGTACATGGTAAACAAGGCCCGCCTGGTCGAATCCATGGCAAATCTGGTCAAAGACAAGCGCATCGACGGCATCACGAATATCCAGGACCATTCCTCGCGTGAAGGTATGCAGATTGTCGTGGATATTCGCCGCGATGCCAACGCGCAGGTCATCCTCAACCAGCTGTTCACCTATTCGCAGCTCGAGGATACCATTTCGATGATCCACATCGCGCTCGTGCCGGGTGCGGGCGGCAAACTGCAGCCGCGTGTGCTGACGCTGCGCCAGATCCTCGATCAGTATATCGGCTTCCAGAAGGACGTTGTCGAGCGCCGCACGCGCTTCGATCTCAAGAAGGCGCGCGACCGTGCGCACATTCTGGAGGGTCTCAAGGTCGCAACCGACAATATCGACCGCATTATCGCAATCATCCGCGCCTCCAAGAACGAGGCCGAAGCTAAGGAAAACCTGATGGCAGAGCCGTTCTGGATCGACCAGATTGCGCTGCTCGGCATCGTGGACGGCTCGGAGCACTTCGAGTTCCACCTCGACGAGCCGCAGGCGCAGGCCATCGTGGATATGCGTCTGGGCCGCCTGTCCGGTCTGGAGCAGGAGAAGATCAACGATGAGTACAAGGACCTCGAAGGCCGCATTGCGGGCTTTGAGGAGATCCTCTCGTGTGATGCGAATATTCTTGCCGTTGTTAAGCAGGAACTGCAGGAGATCAAGCAGAAATACGGCGACGAGCGCCATACGCGCATCGAAAATGTGGCCGACGAGATCGACATTGAGGACCTCATCGAGCAGCAGGACTGCGCGTACACCCTCACCCACTTCGGCTATATCAAGCGCCAGCCGACCTCGGTTTACCGCGCACAGCGCCGCGGCGGCCGCGGTGTTTCCGCAATGAGCACCCGTGAGGAGGACTTCGCAAAGGATATCTTCACCGCATCCACGCATGATACCATCCTGTTCTTCTCGGATCGCGGCAAGGTTTACAAGCTGAAGGGCTACCAGATTCCGGAGACCGGACGCTCGGCTAAGGGCATGAACATTGTTAACCTGCTGGAACTGGAAAACGGCGAAAAAATCACCGCAATGTTCCCGATTCAGGAGTTTGCGGACGATAAGTTCCTGTTCTTCGTCACCAAGCAGGGCATTGCGAAGCGAATCGTGCTTTCTGATCTCCAGAATATCCGCCGCGCGGGTCTGCGTGCGCTCAACCTCAACGAGGACGACGCACTGATTGACGTTCGTCTGACCGACGGCGAGCAGAACATCCTGATCGCCACCCACGAGGGCAAGGCCATCTGCTTTGACGAGAACGAGGTTCGTGCAATGGGCCGTGTGGCTACCGGCGTGCGCGGCATCAAGCTGGCCGAGGGTGATTACGTTATCGGCGCGGCGCGTGCCCGCAAGGACGCATATGTGCTCTCTATCACCGAGAACGGCTACGGCAAGCGCACCCCGGTCGAGGAGTTCACCGTGCATCATCGCGGCGGCGGCGGCATGATGCTGCATAACCTGACCGAAAAGACCGGTCTGGTGGCAGGCATCGCTGTTGTAGACAGCGAAAACGACGTTATGATCATCACTGACGACGGCGTTATCATCCGCACCGGCGTTGAGGAGATCCGCGAATGCGGCCGCGGCTCGCAGGGCGTTATCGTCATGCGTACCGGCGAGGACGTAAAGGTTATCTCGATTGCCCGCACGGACAAGGAGGAGGAAGACCCGGCAGAAGCCGAGGAAGAAACCTCTGAATCCGCTGAAAACGCAGAGAGTACCGAAGAATAAAAAGCAAAAGACGAGTCCGTTTGGACTCGTCTTTTTGTGCTTGAAAAACAGAAAAACCGCCTGTAAAGGCGGTTTTTTTGACTTGTATAGTTTTACGCGGTAGCGACTGCAGTATCCTCGACCTGCTCGTAAACGATGCTGATGATAGACAGCACCACGGTAGCGGTAGCGATGCAGATATGCTGCAGATCGTCGTTGATGCCATGCGGCTTAGTCGAAGTTCGGTAAGCCTCGTGCATCGTGGAAATGCGGTTCACGAGTGTGTCCACGGTCGTGGGCGGAATGATGGGACTTGCCCATTTCTCAAACTTATCTTCGGTCATACGGCGGCGAATTACCAGTGCAACGCGCTTTTCATAAACATAATGTGCGAGCAGATTGTGCTCGTAGATATCGTCGTTGTGCGGGTAGGTGAAAAAGTCAGTCATGTAGTGGCAGATCTCGCCGAGATCGACCGACAGCTCGCGTCCGTTGGTACGCCCGATGGTATACTTGCGCGTAAAAGTGCGGATTTTTTCCATCACTTCATCCATCATAATGGATGGGTTATGGCGTTTGGTGAGGTAAGTACCGGTCAGATCCGGTTTCAGGTTGCCGTAAATAAAGCCGCTCTGATCAAAGGTCACGCCGCAGGTCTGCTCAACGTAATCCATCAGCAGATTTGCAACGCGAATGTGGGATACGGAATCCATTTATCAGTCCTCCAAGACGGAACACATGTTAATTCTAACAGTAAATACTAAATTAACAAATTCTTAACGCCCGAAAAGCATCCTCTCCGCTTTTCACGATCGAAACCAGTATAGCACACTTTTTGCACATTGTCTCGCTTTTTTGAAAATTGTAACGCAAACAACACAGAATGTTAACAATTTTGCGGATTATCACAATTTAAGTTGCATTAAATTGGTTATCTTGCCCGGTATTGCTCACTCTTGAATTTGATTTTGCCCTCAAGGGCCTTGCGCAGACGTGCACACATGGCTTCCCTGTCCTGGTTGAGCGTGCCCGCCAGATTAACGTAGTTAGACGCGTGATTTGCACGGAAAATACTGCCCTCGGAGTCGATATGCTCGAGCAGGATGAGGGTTTCGTGCGCGATTTCAATCGGGTTCATCAGGTAGAAACGGCCCTCCTGCCAGTCGCGCATGAGCGGCGTCGGCAGCTCAAACAGCAGGGTCAGCAGGCCAATGTACTCCGGCTTCATGCGGGAGAGCGCTTCTGCGGTCTTGATGGCGTGCTCCTCGCTCAGCTCCAGCGAGCCGAGACCCGCAATGCAGGTAACGGACAGCTTCATGCCGGCTTCCTTGACCATCAAACCCGCATGAACGATCTCATCGGCGGTTTCACCTTTGTTGATGCGGCGCAGTACCTCATCCGAGCCGGATTCCAGACCCAGATAGATCATATCCAGACCCAGATCGTGCAGCATGTTCAAATCTTCCTGCTTTTTGCACAGAATGGACGCCGGAGAGCCATAGCTGGTAACGCGCTCGCACTCCGGAAATACCTTCTTGATGTAGCGCAGGATTTCTGCCATGTGCTCGGGACGGCACATCAGCGCATCGCCGTCTGCCAGAAAAATACGGCCGACACGGCGGTACATGCGGCGTGCTTCATCAAAATCAGCCTTGACCTCCTCCAGCTTGCGCACGCGGAAACGCTTTTCCTTGTACATATCGCAGAAGGTGCACTTGTTGTGGCTGCAGCCGATGGTGACCTGCACAATCAGGCTGTATGCCTCAGAGGGCGGACGAAAAACTCTGCCTTCGTATTCGATCATGGGTAAAACTCCTTATTTTAGCTATTTAGATAAACAAAACGGACGGAGTATTCCGTCCGTTTGCTGGTAACATTGGGTTAGTCCTCTTCGGCTTCCGGCTCTTCCTCGGCCTCAGTCTGAGGCTCCTCAGCCGCCGGTTCAGCAGCCTTGGGTGCATCGTCAAATGCGTCCTGATATACCGAAGTATCCGCGCACTCCTCTGCGCATGCGCAGGAGGCACAGTCGGACTCGGCACGCATCATTTCCTCCAGCTCATCCATGGCCTTCAGTTCAGCCTCGTGGTAAACTTCCTCTTCACGCTTTTTCTGAAGCATAACAAGCGCTGCGGTAGCACCGGCTGCACAGGCAAGGCTGGTCAGCAGCAGACCTGCTTTCACCTTGGTAGAATTTTTCACGGTATCCACTCCCTCTCAAATGATGCGGAACTATTGTCATAATAAGAATCAATCAAACAAAATACGGCGTAAATGCCGATTAAGTGCTTTGCCTATACTTTATCATACGGACGGGGCAAAGTCAATGCTAACGGCACATTTAGCCGAGCTCGTAGGCGCGCTTAATGCACTTATCGCAGGCTTCCGACACGATTCCGTACAGATCGCGGTCCTCGAGCACCTTCATGCCCTCGATGGTGGTGCCGCCGGGCGAGCACACCGCGCGGATCAGCTCTGCCGGTGTCTTATCGCGGCGCAGCAGCATTTTTGCCGAGCCGATCATGGTCTGACAGATGAGCGTCAGCGCGTCGTCCTCGTTGATGCCGTGCTGCTTTGCGCTCTGCACAAACGCGTCCGCGTAGGCATACAGGTACGCCGGAGCCGAACCGGCATACGGAATGACCTCGTTGAGCATGTTCTCCTGCTCAAACGTGACGGTAACGCCCATGGTGTTGAACAGTTCACAGAGTTCAGACAGCTGCTTGTCGGTTGCAGCCGCATTCTTAACCAGCTGGGTTGCACCCTCGCCGAGCATAAGCGGCGTGTTCGGCATCACGCGGATCATCGCGGTGTCCGCGCCGAGTGCACCCTCCAGCTTGGCGAAGGTTACGCCTGCGGCAATGGATACGACAAGCGGCTTCTCCCCTTCATATTTCGCCAGATTCGGCAGGATTTCATCGAAATTCTGCGGCTTGACGGCCAGCAGCACGATTTCGCTTTCTGCGTAGACCTCGGTATAGTCACCCGTGACGGCGTAGCCCTTGGCTGCATGAGCGGCGCGTTTTTCCTCGCTGCGGTTGAACATCAGCACCTGCTCAGGCGCAAAACGGCCTGCGCGCACTGCGCCTTCCGCAATAGCGGTACCCATGTTGCCGGCACCGAGAACACCGAATTTGTATTTTTTCATGTCAATACACCTCGTTTATGGTTTGTTGTTTCATATATGCTTAAGGCAACACCGCACAATTAAAGCTACGGCGCTTTGCGGAAATTTTATGTCTTGACTTTGTTGCGATTTCACGGTAATACATCAAGTATTACCGCAAAACCGCGCCTTGTCAGCACGCAAAATTTGCTCGCAAATCGCTCTTGTTCAATTATGCGGTATTGCCTTAAATGATAGAGGGCAGCCCGCTCTGCGGAAGGAATACTGCCGTTTCTTTCAAATTATGGCAGATAAAACGATCATATCCGATAAAAGATATTATAGCACAATGTACTTTTCCTGCAAACAGCTTGTGAAAAACTTTCGGATATGGTAAAATAGAAATAATTTTATTTCATTATGGCTGTCATTTCGGACAGTCTAAAAGATATTGTATGTAAGGGAGTAAAACACAAAACATGGAACAAAAAAAGAGAAGCAGCTTCTCCAGCCGAATTGGTTTCGTGCTGGCGGCGGCAGGCTCGGCGGTAGGTCTGGGCAACCTTTGGCGATTCCCCTATCTGGCGGCACGGTATGGCGGCGGTATTTTCCTGCTGGTGTACCTCATTCTCGCGCTGACGTTCGGCTTTTCACTGATGGTTACCGAGATTGCCATCGGACGAAAGACCCGTCTGTCTTGCATCGGTGCGTACAAGGCGCTCGATAAGCGGTTCGGATTCCTCGGCTGGCTGGCGGCGTTCGTGCCGTTCATCATCACGCCGTATTACTGTGTTATCGGCGGATGGGTTATGAAATACCTGTTCACCTTTATCAGCGGCAACGCACTTGAGGCGGCCGACAACGGCGGATTTTTCAGCAATTTCATTGGCTACGATGCGGGTTCGCTGTCCTCGACGATTTTCAGCTTCAACGGACCGACCCCGTGGTTCATCCTGTTCGTGCTGGCGACCACCATTGTCGTTATCTTTGGTGTTGAGAAGGGCATCGAGAAGGCAAGCCGTATCATGATGCCGATTCTCGCCATTCTGGCGATCGTTATCGCAATCTACTCGCTGACCATTCCGGGTGCGCTGCAGGGCCTGAAATATTATATTCTGCCCGATTTCTCGCAGTTTTCGGTATCTACCGTGCTTGGTGCGATGGGACAGATGTTCTACTCGATGTCGCTGGCAATGGGTATTATGATCACCTACGGCTCCTACATGCAGAAGGAAAATCTGCTTGAGCACTCTGTCACCCAGATTGAGATTTTCGACACGCTGTTCGCGTTTGTGGCCGGTCTGATGATCATTCCGGCGGTTATCGCGTTCAACGGCGGCGATCCGTCTCAGGTAAACAGCGGTCCGGGTCTGATGTTCATCACTCTGCCGATGGTATTCGACTCCATGAAGTTCGGCACCATTATCGGCGCGGTATTCTTCCTGCTCGTACTGTTTGCGGCGCTGACCTCCTCCATTTCGCTGATGGAAACACTGGTTTCCGTGCTGATGGACAAGGCAACATGAAGCGCAAGACGGCTACCATCGCTATTACGGCAAGCTGCCTGATCATTGGCATGCTGTCCTGCCTCGGCTATGGTCCGTGGGCAACGATCACCATTATCGGTATGCAGTTCCTCGATTTCTTTGACTTTATCTCCAACTCCGTGCTCATGCCGATCGTGGCGCTGCTCACCTGCATCCTGATTGGTCATGTAGTCGGCGCCAAGGTCATCGCAGACGAGGTAAAGGAAGGTGCCGGTCGTTCCACCGCGAGAAGCTGCACCGCGTTATGGTGCGCTGGTGGCTCCGGTGATGCTGGCAGCGATCCTCGCTTCGGAATTGGCAACAAAGGTATTCCACCTTTCACAATCTAATATTGTCGCGGAACTACAGTTCCGCCGACAAGAGGAACGGACCGTGGGCCGTTCAAAGTCGTCCGAAAGTTCCCATACGGAAACTTTCTCCCTCTTAGGTATAAAACCGAGATACATGCTCCCGGTTTTATGGATTGCTCTGCAATCCCATTTCATGCGCTGACGCGCGAAAAGAAACGATATTCAGGAGAAAACCAATGAAAACTGGTAACCATTTACACAGATGGTGCGTGCTCGGGCAATCCGGGACCCGGCGGCTGGGGTGCGATCCTGCAGTACGGCAGGCGGAAAAGGAGCTTTCCGGCTCGAGCCGTCCACCACGAACAACCGCATGGAGCTGCTCGGTGTAATTACCGCCCTCGAGACCCTCAAGGAGCCGCTCGGTCGATCTGTATTCGGACAGCAAGTATGTTGTTGACGGCATTACCAAGGGCTGGGCTAAGGGCTGGCGTGCGCGGGCTGGGTTAAAAGCGATAAGAAACCCGCAAAAAATCCGGAACTCTGGGGTCGTCTGCTCGATCTGCTGGATAAACACGAGGTGCGGTTCCATTGGGTCAAGGGTCACGCGGATAATCCGTATAACAACCGCTGTGACGAGCTTGCCGTCGGCGAGTATCAGAAGTATAAGTAAAAGCAACACCTTCTTCACATTTGGTGAGGAAGGTGTTATTTTTTGCGCAAAAAGGTCTCTTTTACGCCAATATAGAGTAAAACCACGCCGAAAGCACGCCGCAGCAGGTCGGTGTCCACTCTTGCGGCAAGCAGCGCCGAAAGCACGGACGTCACCACGCCTGACGGTACGCAGCATTTGACCGCTTCCCTTTCGATGAGTCCGTTTTTGCGGTGCGAAATCAGCGCTGCAGGCGCACACGAGAGAAAATACAGCAGGTTGATGCCGCCCGCCTGATACTGCCCTGTCCCTTCAAAAAGTGTCAGATACAGCAGCAAAAGTGAGCCGCCGCCAATGCCGAAGCCGCTTAAAATACCGGTCAGCAGACCGATTGCGACCGCAAGTACCGCGCTCACAGCAGCAGGACGGCACGGATGCCGCCGTAGAGAATCAGCACGCCGAATGCACGGCGCAGCCAGTCTGCCTTTACCCTGCCGAATAACTTTCCGGCCAGCACGCCGCCTGCCGCGCCGCCGAGCAGATACGGCACCGCCTGCGCAATCGGCAGACCACCCTTTAGCCGGTAGATCACCGCCGAGACCGCACACAGCGGGAAAATTACCGCGACTGAGGTCGCAAACGCGCGCTTCTGCTCCATGCCGCACCAGGAAATCAGCAGCGGTACAAGAAATAACCCGCCGCCTGCCCCAAAAAATCCGTTTGCTGCACCGGAAAGAGCACCTGTGACCGCATATTTCACTGAAATTTTCATAAAAGAAACCCTCCGGTGACAGTTTGCACCGAAGGGCTTGTTTTTATGTGTATTATTTGTCGGCTTCGCGCTCGCGTTCCTCTTCCTTTTTGAGCTTCTGCTCGTTGGCGTAAACACGGTTCTGCAGACGGCACAGTTCCTGTGCAAGCGGGTCCGGCAGGTTGATCTGGTCGAGCGCATACGCCGGAGACGGACCGACACGCTGACCGGCAATCTTGACGACGCGCGCCTTGATGCCGACAACCGTGGAATCCGGCGGAACCTCCTGCAGTACGACAGCATTCGCGCCGATACGGCTGTTGTCACCCACCTTGAACGGTCCGAGAACCTTCGCGCCGGTCGAAATGAGCACGTTGTTTCCGATGGTCGGGTGACGCTTGCCGGTGTCGTGACCGGTACCGCCGAGCGTTACACCGTGGTAAATCGTGCAGTCGTCGCCAATCTCGGCGGTTTCACCGATAACGATGCCCATGCCGTGGTCAATGAACAGGCGTTTGCCGATCTTTGCACCCGGGTGGATCTCAATACCGGTCATATGCCGCGCAAACTGCGACAGCGCACGCGCAAGAAAGAAATGCTTGTGTTGGTACAGCCAGTGCGCCTGACGGTGGTAAAACAGGGCGTGAAAGCCCTGATAGAGCAAAACAACTTCCAGTGTGGTGCGTGCTGCCGGGTCGCGGTCCCGGATCGAGCGTGCATCTTCAAGCAATCCCTTAAAAATCATAGTATCCCTTCCAAACTTTAGGGGTATAAAGCAGTATATGTAATCGGAAGATAAAAGGTTCCGACAGCCGTTTATGATACTTGCATAAACGAACGATAGTATCATTATAGACTCTTTTCGGTGAAAATTCAAACACTACGTTGAATTCCGTGAAAAAAGTGGTATAATGTAAGAAGATTATGCTGAACGAGGTACGAAAATTATGAAAATTACTGTCATGGGACTGGGTTATATCGGTCTGCCGACGGCGATCACGCTGGCTGAGGCTGGTTTTGAGGTCTGCGGCTTTGACGTAAACAAAAAGACCATCGAAACCCTGCAGGGCGGTCATATCCATATTGTAGAGCCGGGTCTGCAGGAAGCATTCGAGAAGGCTGTTGCACACGGTCATCTGCATTTTTCCGAAGAGCTTGGCAAGTCCGATGTATTTTATATTTCGGTGCCGACGCCGTTCTTCAAGGACGAGAACGGCAGCCACAAGGCCGATCTGCGCTTTGTAGAGTCTGCAGGCCGTATGGCAGGCAAGGTGCTCGAGCCGTCCAATCTGGTCATTCTGGAGTCCACCGTGCCGCCGCACACCTCCGAGATGCTCGCACGCGTACTGAGCGAGAAATCCGGCATCCCGATGAATGAGATTCACGTTGCACATTGTCCGGAGCGCGTTATCCCGGGCAACATGATGTACGAGCTGAAGAACAATGACCGCATCGTCGGCGCCCGCACGCCGGAGGCTGCTGAAATGGCGGCATCCATCTACGAGAAGGTGCTTGAGAAGGGTGTCGTTCACAAGACCGACGACCTGACCGCCGAAATGTGCAAGCTGACTGAGAACACCTTCCGTGATGTCAACATCGCTTACGCAAACGAGCTGTCCGTCATCTGCGACAAGATGGGCATTGACGTTTTTGAGCTGATCAAGCTGGCAAACTGCCATCCGCGCGTTAACATCCTGACCCCGGGTGTCGGCGTTGGCGGCCACTGCATCGCAGTTGACCCGTGGTTTATCTACGAGCAGTTCCCGGCGGAGGCGAAGGTTATCCTTGCGGCACGCGAGCGCAACGAGAACAAGCCGCACTTCGTCGCTGACAAGGTTGTAGCAAAGATGAAGAAGGTAACCGACACGGTCGGCGTGCTCGGCCTGTCCTATAAGCCGGACGTTGACGACCTGCGTGAGTCGCCGTCTATCGAGCTGTGCCACATCCTGCAGGAAAAGGGCGTAAAGGTTATCGCGTGCGAGCCGTTCGCCAAGGACACTGAGGTGCAGAACATCCCGAACGTATCGTTCGAGGAGGTTCTCAAGGCAGATTATCTGGTCATCACACTCGGTCATACGCTGTTCAAGGAGAATAAGGACAAGATTGCAGAGAAGCCGTACTTCGACTGCGTTGGTATGATGGAATAATTTCGCAAATAACAGAAAGCCGCCTGTCCGGGCGGCTTTCTGTTATTTGAAGTAGGAATTAGTCGTTAGAAATGAGTAATTATGGGCGTTCTGCCGCTGAAATCCGGTTCATATAATGCGGAACAGGGGAGAGGTGGGATGCCGATGGACGATATCTTACAAGTAAATGAGCGGCTGCGCGGCCTGATATGGGGCGCGCCCATGCTGATTCTGCTGCTTGGCACCGGATTGTACTTCACGGCGGTGACCGGAGTTTTTCAGGTGCGGTACTGCGCGCTCTGGCTGCGGAAAACGCTGTTTTCCTGCTTTACCGGTGCCGCAAGACGGACAAGCGGCGGCGTTTCTCCGTTTGCGGCCATGTGCACCGCACTTGCCGCAACGGTCGGCACGGGCAATATCGCGGGCGTGGCAACCGCGCTGACGCTCGGCGGTCCGGGCGCGGTGCTCTGGCTGTGGGTGAGCGCCTTTGTCGGCATGATGACGGCTTTTGCGGAGAACACGCTCGGCATGCTCTACCGCGAGCGGGGAGCGGACGGCAGCTGGCGCGGTGGAGCCATGCTGTACCTGAAAAACGGTCTGCACAGTCCGCTATTGGCGGGAGCCTTTGCACTGTTCTGTGTGCTGGCATCGTTCGGTATTGGCAACATGAGCCAGTGCAACTCAATCGCGCAGGGACTTTCCAGCTCGTTCGACATACCGAGCGGGATCGTCGGCGCGGTGACAGCGGTTTTGCTCGGCGCGGTGCTTCTCGGCGGCCTCAAACGGCTGTCCCGCGTGAAAACACTCGTGCCGTTCATGGCGCTGTTCTACATGGGCGGCGCGGTCGTTGTGTGTGGGTGCATCGAGCGAATCTGCCGCAGGCGTTCGCGCAGATTTGCTCGATGGCGTTCGATACAAGGGCAGGCACGGGCGGCGTGCTCGGCTACGGCATGACGCAGGCCGTCCGGGCGGGCGTGTCGCGCGGCATATTTTCAAATGAAGCCGGACTGGGCTCGTCCGTCATGGTGCAATGCCGCCGCAGACGCAAGGGAGCCGTGTGAACAGGGAATGTGGGCGGTGTTTGAGGTGTTCTTCGACACGATTGTGATGTGCAGCGTCACCGCGTTCGTCATTCTCACGAGCGGGGTATACGACGTAAGCCGCTACGCGCTCGCGTCCGGAACGCCTTTGCTTTCTCAGCTGACAACCGGTGCACAGCTTACCGCAGAGGCGTTCTCCACCGTATTGCGGACGGTTCGGCGGTGGCTTCGTTGCGGTGTCGCTCGCGCTGTTTGCATTCTCGACCCTGCTCGGCTGGTCATATTACGGGCAGCGTGCAGCGGCCTATTTGATGGGGAGCGGGTAATTCCGGTCTACAAGGCGGCCTTTCTTCTGGCGGCGGTAGCGGGCTGCATGATGCGGCTTGAGCCGGTGTGGGCGCTCAGCGACACGTTCAACGGCCTGATGGCGCTGCCTAATCTGGCGGGCGTGCTGGCACTTCGGCGGCAGGTGATTGCGGAATGGTGTCGCTATAAACACGATTTATGACGTTAAACCATTGCAAGTTGCACAAAAATATCCTTTCGGACGGAAAAAACAGGATTAGCACTTGTAAATCCGGTTAAATCCATATAAAATAGAATGGAATTGCGGACACGATTTGTCTGTGTATAAGGGGGAAATAAGGAATGGACGTTACGGCAACTGTTTGGACACTGCTGCCACCGATCATCGCGATCGCGCTTGCGCTGATCACAAAGGAGGTTTACTCCTCGCTGATGATCGGTATTCTTTCGGGTGCGCTGCTCTATACGGGCTTCCATCCGCTGAAAGCCGTCGAGACGACTTTCACCATCATGGGCGGTAAATTGGGAGATAATATCAATATTTGTATCTTCCTCGTACTGCTCGGTATTCTGGTTTCACTGATCACAAAATCGGGCGCGTCACGCGCATACGGTGAGTGGGCGGTCAAAACCATCCGCAGCCGGCGCGGCGCGTCGTTTGCGACCTCGTTCCTCGGAATGTTCATTTTCGTGGACGATTACTTCAACTGCCTCACCGTCGGCACGGTCATGCGCCCGGTGACGGACAAGTACAGCATTTCCCGGGCAAAGCTGGCGTACATCATCGATGCAACGGCGGCTCCGGTCTGCATTATCGCGCCGATCTCTTCGTGGGCGGCGGCGGTCGGCTCGTCCCTGCCGGAATCGAGCACGCTGGACGGCTTCTCGCTGTTCCTCAAGACCATCCCGTTGAACCTGTACGCGCTGCTCACGCTGGCGTTCCTCATCTGGCTGATGGCTGCTGATTTCGACTTCGGCCCGATGAAAAAGTACGAGCTTGCGCATAAGGATGACGATCTCTCTCTGATTGAGGAGACTCACGTTGTAGCCGGCTCGGGCAAGGTTTACGACCTGATCCTGCCGATCAGCGTATTGATCGTGCTCTGCATTGCGGGCATGCTGTACACCGGCGGCATTCTGGAAGGCGCGAACATCGTTGAGGCGTTCGCAAACTGCGATTCTTCCACCGCGCTGGTGCTCGGCTCGTTCTTTACGCTGCTGTTCACCTTTGTGCTGTACATCCCGCGCAAGGTGCTGTCCTTTGGCCAGTTCTGTGAGGCATTCACCGAGGGCTTCAAGGCGATGGTTCCGGCTATTCTCATCCTGACGCTCGCGTGGACGCTGTCCGGTGTCTGCCGTGAAGAGTACCTCAACATCGGCGGCTTCGTATCCTCTGTGGTGAAGGCGGAATCCACCATCGGTATGTTCATGCCGGCGGTATTCTTCCTCATCGCGCTTGGTCTGGCCTTTGCCACCGGTACCTCCTGGGGCACGTTCAGCATCCTGATCCCGATCGCTATTGCGGTATTCGGCGATGCACCGTCCACCATGCTGATCATGACCGTGGCAGCCTGCCTGTCCGGTGCGGTCTGCGGCGACCACATTTCGCCGATTTCGGATACGACCATCCTCGCATCCGCGGGTGCACAGTGCAACCACATTGATCACGTTTCCACGCAGATGCCGTACGCGCTGATGATCGCGGCGATAAGCTTTGTAGGCTTCCTTGTCGGCGGTGTGACCGGAAACGACATTCTGGCGCTTGGCGTAGGTGTGGTGCTGCTGGTGCTCACCGTTGCGGTTATTACTGCACGCCAGAAGAAAAAGGCGTAACAACGTCAATTAAAGTCGCAAAATTATGCTCTCCCTTCGGGGAGAGCATAAAATTGCAATAAACCCCATTTTATCCGGTCAAAACTGGATAAGCAGACTCCCGAAAGAAGGTATCCCATTTGACCACTGACCTTACCGTCGGAAAACCGTCGCAGAAGCTGTTCTGGTTCTCGATTCCGCTGCTGCTCAGCGTTGCATTCCAACAGCTGTACCAGATGGCTGACTCCATCATCGTAGGCCGTTTTGCCGAGACCGTAGAAGCCGGTGAGCTGGCGCTGGCCGCTGTCGGCGCGAGCTACCCAATCACGCAGCTGTTCGTTGCGGTTGCAACCGGTATCAACATCGGTACCGGCGTACTCGTCTCGCAGCTGTTCGGCGCAAAGCGCTATCTGCGCATGAAGACCGCCATCTCGACCGCACTGCTCACCACCACGGCGGTGGCGCTGCTGCTGACGCTGATCGGAGCCATCGGTACGCACGGCATCATGAACGCGCTGTCCACGCCGGAGAATATCTTTGCGGATGGTTCTCTGTATCTGCGCGTGTATGTGTTTGGTCTGCTGTTCCTGTTTATCTATAACGTGTGTACGGGTATCTTCAATGCCATGGGCGACAGCCGAACGCCGCTGATCCTGCTTGTGCTGTCCTCGGTCGGCAATGTCATTCTGGATATGGTATTTGTTGCCGGTCTGCACTGGGGCGTTGCCGGTGTTGCATGGGCGACGTTTATTGCGCAGGGCGCGTCCGGTGTGCTGGCATTCGTGCTGCTGCTGCGCCGCGTGCGTTCGTTTGATACGGGCCACCACTTCGTGCTGTTCGCGCCCGAAATGCTGCGCCGCCTGACAAACTATGCCGTGCCGTCCATCGCACAGCAGAGCTTTGTATCGGTCGGCAATGTGGTCATCCAGTATTACATCAACCTGTGCGGTGCGACCGTTATCGCGGGATTCTCGGCGGCAAACCGCGTCAACCAGTTTGCGCTGACCTGCTGCATGTCGTTCGCGTCCGGTCTGTCCAGCTATGTTGCGCAGAATATCGGCGCCCGCAAGCTGGACCGCATCGGTCCGGGTCTCAAATGGGGTGCGGTGTATTCACTCGGCCTGTCCGTGGTATTTATGGCGATTTATCTGCCGTTTGCGAACAAGATCATCAGCCTGTTCGTTCCGGCGGGCAGTGCCTCCGGCGTTATTGATGTTGCACGAGGCTATCTGTTCACGGTCGTACCGTTCTATCTGGTCGTATGCACCAAGTTCGTGTGCGACAGTGTGCTGCGCGGTGCCGGTGCAATGCGTCCGTTCATGGTAACGACGTTCTCCGACCTGATTATCCGCGTGGTGCTGTCCATTGCGCTGTTCTATGTGGTCGGCAACGAGCACGGCATCTGGCTCAGCTGGCCGATCGGCTGGTTCCTCGGCTCGGGTCTGTCGGTGTTCTTCTATAAGTCCGGTGCGTGGAAAGAATCTGCCTACATTCTAACCGGTCGCAAAATTGCGAAATGAAAGGGTTTCCTATCTGGAAACCCTTTTTATGACTTTTCGTACCTGTTTCTTAATAATCTGCCGGAATTTCTACAGAAGAGCTTCGCCGGACGTGCAAGCTTCCAATTTTGCTTTTGGGTAGGGACTTTCTGCATTTCGTTCCCGCAAAACTGCATTTCGTGAAAAGACGTTCCGGCTGATCGAAAATCTGCTATGGTATAAATACAGCAGACAACGCGGAAGGCACGGACAGCACCGTCGAGTAACAGCTTCGATACCTGCTGGCGAATTGCAAGACCGCAGCTTCCGCAATATAAAGAACAACTCCTCATAATTGAGATACCCGCCGGATGGAAAGCGAGTAAAATTCCGTTCGGCGGGGTACTTTTGCACGGAAAAACGAGGCGCGCATGCCGTTCACAGGAATGGTGGGAGCACCGGGGTTTTGAAATTGCGTGACGATTGCGGCTCTGTGTGATATGATGGAGAAAACAGCAGGAGGCGTTTGGGTGAGGATACTTTTATCTGCCATGGGAATATATGCCGCAGTCCGATGGCAGAATATATCATGAAGGAACTGGTAAAGCGAGAAGGCGTCGCGGGTGACTGGGAGATCGAATCGGCGGCTGTCAGCCGTGAGGAGATCGGCAATCCGGTGTATCCGCCGGCGCGCGCAAAGCTGTTTGAGCAGGAATCCCGTGCGGGCAGCATGCGGCGCGGCAGATGACGCGCGCAGATTACGATCGGTTTGATCTGCTGATCGGCATGGATCGGTCCAATCTGCGCACCATGCAGCTGCATTTGCGGCGGCGATCCGGACGGAAAGCTGCATTTGCTGCTGGATTTTACCGACCGAAAAGCGAGGAGGTCGCCGACCCATGGTATACCGGCGATTTTGATGCCGTGTGGGAGGATTTGCTGGAAGGGTGTCAGGCGCTGCTGAGGGAATATAGGTAAGAAAAAGGAAACCGGGTGGGTTTCCTTTTTTGGGGTTACTTGATAGACAGGTTTCCGTCAGCGTCGACGGTTACAGTGAAAGTCAAATCCTTGTAATCGTCAGCTTTAATAGTCACGGTAGTGTCACCTTTGGTAAAGCAATCTTTCGAGAAGTCCAGATAACTCTTGGCGCCAGAAGAGGATTCAGTTCCAATCTTAAAAGTTTTAGTAGAATCATCATAAATGCCGCCAGACTTCAGCTCAACATTATTATCGAGAGTAACCTTCTTGACATTATTCAAATAATCTTCAATTTCATCTCCATTGAAAGCTATGCGATAAAAAGAGGCTGTTATGAGGAAGCAGGTACTTCCTCGATTTTGCAATAGTCGGTGCGGCAGAAGGCTCTGCGGATGCAGTTCCGACATAGGTAATTGCGGGAGCATCCCAACCAGAACTAGGTACAGCGGTAAGAACAAGTTTATCACAACCATCAGCGGCAATTACAAGTTTTTCTCGGCATACATGCTCAGGTACATATAGATATAACCATTCTCCGTATCAAGATAATATTTGTCGGAAGAAACATCATCTGCAGAAGTAACAGGTTTGCAAGCGGAACCACCTAATTTAATAGAAGTGATTTTCTGTACCCATGCCTTATTATTGCTGAAATCAAGAATATATTTAGAACTATATGTGCTGGTAGATTTTACGGTCGGTGCAGTAGTAGGTAGCTTAACCTCAGTGTCAGTATTATCCGACTTCTTCGCCGGAGTTTTACTTTAACAGTTGCATTTTTATAGCCGTCAGCAGTAAAGGTAAGCGTATACTCGTGGTTTGATTCCAGACCCGAGAGCGTAAAGGCAGTTTCGCCGATTACCTTGCTGATATCAGCTGCAGTGCCTTCATCTACCTGAACCTTCTTTACATTCTTCCACCAATCGGCAAGGTCGGTGCCAGTCAAAGTGATTTTGTAGCTGTTGCCGTCCTTTATAACGCCGTTTTCAGCAACAGACAGGGAAGGTGTATCCTTTTCGGTTACGGTTTCAGCAGATTTGTTAATGGTAACAGTCAAATCTTTGTAACCCTTAGCGGAGATAACAACTTTGTTTTCGCCGGTCTTAAATGCACTGCCACCAAGAATCAGAACCTTTTCAGAACCCTGACCATAACCCCATTTATATTCGGTGGAATCATTGGCGGGATCACCGCTAAAAGAGGAATATTCGGTATAGTTAGTGCCATTTACGGAAATTTTGTTAATAGCAAGTTTCTGCCAATTTGAGAATCAGTGTAATCAGTAGAATTAGAATTTTTACACCATAGAATTTTACGGTGTATACACCGTCTTCGACACTCTGCTGAATGTCCATATCCGGAACCGGATTTTTAACAACAGTACCCGCCATCGTAAAGTCAGTGCTCAAATCATCATAATACTGAGCCGAAAGCGTTACCGTATAAGTACCCGGCTTTACATTGTACAGGGTCAGGGTCTTATTATCGTCACTCTTGACATAATACACCGCGTCGCTGCCTTCGTAGCCGTACCAATATACATTGTCAACATCATCGCCCTGCTTGAGGGTAACAAGGGACAGGTTTTTCAGGAAATCGCCATCCGAGCCGTTGACGGTGATGGTTACCGGCTTGCCTTCCTGATCAGCAGAAACAGTCAGACCTGTAACACCTTCCGTAACCTTTGCATAGTTAAAGGTTACATTCTGCTCCTTATAACCGCCGGAGACAATCTTTATTGCGTTTTCGCCGATGTGCAGCAGATCCTTTTTGATGGTAATGGTGTTGTTTTCGGTATTGATGGTGTAGTAATTTTCGCCCAGATACCGCCAATCGCCATTCAGGTACAGGCCAGTAATCTTGGAGAGATAATCATTAGAACTGTCAGCGGTAAACTTCAGTATCAACATCATCGCCTTCGTAAGTGCCTTATCCGGAGCAACATAATTCAGCTTGCCGGAGACAGAACTGTCTAGTACACGCCCAGCAGACCGTCTTCCATAACTTCCTTCGTAGCATGCGGCGGATTTACGCTTGCCGCTGCAGAGATAGTATACTCGGCAAACGGCTTCCACAGTTTGGAAGAATCTGCCTTGGAGCCATAGATGTGATTCATATAGTCCTTGCCGCTGTAATACATGGTATTGCCCTGTTAAAGGTGGAATCCAGTGTAGAGGTGCTGTAATTCCAGTATTCCAGTACGGCGGTGGACTCCAGTGGTGTCCTTGTTCAGCTTGTTCAGCACACAGGCATTCGCAATCAGATCGCCCTTGAACAGGAAATCAGTCGAGATGGCATAGCCGCTGGAGGAGCCATCGCTGCTGCTGCCGCCGGAGATACTGCCGGTTGCACGGCTTACGGCATCCAGCGTCAGTGCGGTCTGCGTGGAGCGGTTTCGCCTTCCTGCACGGTGAACTTGGTGGTCGCTGTCTTAAAGCCGTTTGCCTCTGATAGTCAGCGTGTACTGACCCTTGTATTTCCAGGTGGTTTGTACCGTTTTCTGCGGATTCGTCGTTGTACAGAACGAACAGATCCTGACTGAACAGATAGTAATCGTTAATGTTCGTCAGTTCATGCTTTGCACCGGACGGATCGGTCAGCGTTACCTTCTCAATTTTGGTAATGCCGTAAACCAGATTGCTTACCGCAAAATGCAGGTTTTCCGGATTCCGGCTTTTCCTCAACCTCAAAGGTTGAGTCTCTGCATTTACAAATACGAATCGGAACCAGTGTTGAGGAAGTTACGCCTGCTGCATCTGTAGAGGTTACGCGGACAAAGTAACGGCCGTTGGAACGGAAGTTATCCTGGTTGGCCTTGATGGTCAGGGTAGCAACTGTGTTGCCGGCATGATTTGTCTTACCCTTGGTAAATTCCAGATTATAATTCCAGGTGCCCTTGTACTGGTCATAGCTTACCAGCTGTACGGAACCCTTCTGATTGTCTGCGGAATACGGTAATGTGGTCAAACCACTGCTTTGTCCGCATCCGAAGTGTAGTTGAACATGATGACAACATCCTGTCCCAGTTCGGTGGAAACAGAATAACTCGGATGCGGATTCGGGACAGCCTTGGTGCCGAAGGTAGTCTTTTCGGCTTCGGTGCGGATGTTGCCCTTGACATCGTAATTCGTCAGATAGTAATCCCAAATTGCCAGCGGACCATGCTTGACAAAATAGTCCGGCAGATAATGGTCACCGGTGTAAACTGCACCGTCAACCTTGGTGCCGAGGTCGGTGGTCTGAGTTTTGCTGCCGCTGGTCAGGATGACAGAACCCGGCTGTGCCACGAGCGGGAGCTTGACGACAGAGCCGTCATCGGTTACCGGAGTAGCATATTTTGTTACATCAGCACCATCAACGGTGATGACGGTATTTTCCTTGGTGAAGCCGGTGCGGAAGGAAAGCGCCAGATATGCGCCTGCATCGGTCGTTACGACCTGCGCGTCTGCAATCTCGGCCTTGACAGTCGTATTGCTGCCGCTCGAAGAGCCACCGGAGGATGAACCGCCGCTCGACGAACCGCCGCTCGATGAACCGCCGCCGGAAGCTGTGCTGCCAACCGTCTCGGTCTTACCTGCGGAAACCGCTTTATCGCCGGCCTTGACGCCGGAAACGCTGTCTGCTGCGGTAACCTTGGTGCCGGTGGTGGTAACGGTTACGTTATTGGCGTTCGCCTTTACGGTTCCAACCTTGCCTGCACCGGTAATCTTTGCGCCTTCTGCGTTGACGTTGATGGAACCGACAGACGCGCCGCTGTTTACGGTAATGGCAGAACCCTGTGCGACTGTGATGTTGTCAACCGAGCCGGAAACCGCAATGTCGGTATTGGCGATAATGCCCTTGCCAGCCTTGGTGTCCTTGAAGGTTACACCGCTTTCGCCGCCGCGCAGCACAATGCGGCCGGTGACAGTAACACCCGTCAGGTCGATTCTGCTGACGCCGTCTGCAATGATGAGATCGCCGTTGATGGTCTTGCCGGACAGGGAAACGCTGTTTTCACGTACAATAACGCTGCCGTCCACCGTGGCAGACAGAGAATCGTCTGCATCGGCGTAGGTGCTGGCCATTTCACTGATGACCTTGGCAAATTCCGCACGGGTGATGCTGGTTTTCGGGTTCAGCTTACCATTTGCACCGTTGACATAGCCGTTTTCGATCAATGCAGCTACACTGCTTTGTGCCCATGCAGAGACCGAAGCACCATCGGTGTAATGGTTCATAACGGACGTATCGCCGCTTTCAAGCAAATGCAAATGCACGCGCGAGGACAACAAAAGCCTCTTCACGGGTGATCGGCGCTTCGGGATTCAGTTTGCCGTTTGCACCCTGAAATGTGCGCATGGCAACGGCCAGTTCGAGATCGTTGTAATACCATGCAGAAGTGTTTGCATCGCTGTAAACCGACAGATCAGCTGTTTTGCGAGCGGCAAAGCGCACGTGACGATAGCAGCCATCTGGGCACGAATCAGCAGGCCGGAGCTGTTAATCTGGCCGTTTGAGCCGTTCAGCAGGCCGTTCTGTACAGCGCTGCGCAGGCCGGCTGCGGACCAGTCGGTCGGGAAATCGGTAAAGTCTTCGGGCGAGGCAGCGAATGCATTCGCTGGCAGTAGCATAGCTCCTGCCAAAAGCATCACAAGGGTACGTTTTTTGTTCAAGTATATTTTCCTCCTTGTCGTTAGACTGCGCTAACTATACCGGTAAAAATTTTCCTTTCCATAGGAAAGGAGCGTGATCACAGCGAGTTATCATATGCTAACTTATAAGCGGGTAATAAAATACCATAAAGATTTTGTGTTGTCAAATCCTGATATTTACATAAAAGAACGACCGTATCACATAAACAACACAAAAGTACACAAAATCCTGCAATGAGTTAGAATAAGCTAACTCCAAACGTGGTTTTTAATAAAAGAAAAATTTTTTGTATGTGCGATATATATTGTATACAGCGGAAAAGACACAAAGTAGCGCACAATTTCCGCGGAAATATTAAAAATATGGTATAAAAGTTAGTAATATGTGATAAAGATTACAACCGAATATTGAAATATCCTCGGAAAGATGGTGTGCTGCATTATTTCCGCGATTATCGGTGTACAGCGGCAGGTGGTGTTTTATTTCAGACATCGGACAGGAAATATATAATAAAGGTATATAGAGGCTTAAATTTCCAAAAATTTTTTGAAAAAGCTTGACATTTTAGGCGCATTTTGTATACCTAAATAAGCTGTCAGCGAGAGTTGATGAGCTGAAAAGTTCAGAAACAAGCGCAAAACAGCAGATTGTACCTTGTAAATTAAACAACGATGTGCTTAAACTTTTGTTCAAAAGAACGAAGGTTGTAGTGCGAACCTGAAATTTCGAGAGTTTTTTTACTCTTGGTAAATCGCTGGAAGTCACAACTCCAGTTAAAACAAAGTGACACGTCAGACTCTAAAGTCGGTTAAAACGAAAGAAATTTCGTTCTAATACAATTTTTAGAGAGTTTGATCCTGGCTCAGGATGAACGCTGGCGGCGTGCCTAACACATGCAAGTCGAACGGAGTCGTTTTGGAAAATCCTTCGGGATGGAATTCTCGACTTAGTGGCGGACGGGTGAGTAACGCGTGAGCAATCTGCCTTTAAGAGGGGGATAACAGTCGGAAACGGCTGCTAATACCGCATAAAGCATCAAATTCGCATGTTTTGATGCCAAAGGAGCAATCCGCTTTAGATGAGCTCGCGTCTGATTAGCTAGTTGGCGGGGTAACGGCCCACCAAGGCGACGATCAGTAGCCGGACTGAGAGGTTGAACGGCCACATTGGGACTGAGACACGGCCCAGACTCCTACGGGAGGCAGGGGAATATTGCGCAATGGGGGAAACCCTGACGCAGCAACGCCGCGTGCGGGACGACGGCCTTCGGGTTGTAAAGATCTTTAATCAGGGACGAAATAAATGACGGTACCTGCAGAAGAAGCTCCGGCTAACTACGTGCCAGCAGCCGCGGTAATACGTAGGGAGCGAGCGTTATCCGGATTTACTGGTGTAAAGGCGCGCAGGCGGGCCGGTAAGTTGAAGTGAAATC
>SCPN01000017.1_pt1:85000-100000 | contig 258030 bp, 257 predicted proteins | sample 6106831 | NCBI WGS metagenome assembly SCPN01 (sample SAMN10720447, study PRJNA508395) | human gut metagenome | isolation source: Participant 1, 0 month
ATTGATGAATAGCAGTCAGACTGTGTGAGATAAGTCTCATAGTCAAAAGGGAAACAGCCCAGATCTACAGCTAAGGTCCCAAATGAACACTAAGTGGAAAATGATGAAACTGCGAAGACAACCAGGATGTTGGCTTAGAAGCAGCCATGCATTTAAAGAGTGCGTAACAGCTCACTGGTCAAGTGGTTTTGCGCAGAAAATGTAACGGGCTAAGTGTTCAACCGAAGCTTAGGCATTGCAGTAATGCATTGGGTAGGGAGCGTCGTATGGGCGAAGTCAGAGCGGAAGCACTGGTGGACTGCATACGAGTGAGAATGCCGGAATAAGTAGCGAGAATTATGTGAGAATCATAATGGCCGAAAATCTAAGGTTTCTTGGGAAGGTTCGTCCGCCCAAGGTTAGTCGGGAGCTAAGGCGAGGCCGAAAGGCGTAGCCGATGCACATACGGTAGACATTCCGTAACCACCGAACATTTAAGCTAGAGGGACGCTTTCATTAAGTCTATCCGGGCGATGGTTGCCCCGGGCGTAAGGGACCGAAATTTAGTAGGGAAGTAGATGGCGTGAGAGACGAGAAAAGCTCTAGTGTATACTAAGGTGCCCGTACCGCAAACCGACACAGGTAGATGGGATGAGTATTCTAAGGCCAACGGGAGAAGGGTTGTTAAGGAACTCGGCAAATTGGCCCCGTAACTTCGGATAAGGGCGCCTGCGAGAGCAGGCCGCAGTGAAACGGCCCAAGCGACTGTTTACCAAAAACACAGCTCTCTGCTAAGTCGAAAGATGACGTATGGTGACGCCCGCCCGGTGCTGGAAGGTTAAGGGGCGTTTAGCGCAAGCGAAGGTGCGAACTGAAGCCCCAGTAAACGGCGGCCGTAACTATAACGGTCCTAAGGTAGCGAAATTCCTTGTCAGGTAAGTTCTGACCCGCACGAAAGGCGTAACGATTTGGGCGCTGTCTCAACAGCCCGCCCGGCGAAATTGTAGTACCTGTGAAGATGCAGGTTACCCGCGACTAGACGGAAAGACCCCATGGAGCTTCACTGCAGGTTGATATTGGATTTCGGTATTACATGTACAGGATAGGTGGGAGACTTAAGTAAGCGCGCCAGCGTTTATGGAGTCAACCTTGGGATACCACCTTGGGATATTGGGATTCTAACCTGCGACCATGAATCTGGTCGGGGACACTCGTCAGGTGGGCAGTTTGATGGGGCGGTCGCCTCCCAAAGAGTAACGGAGGCGCCCAAAGGTTCGTTCAGCACGGATGGAAATCATGCACTGAGTGTAAACGCATAAACGAGCCTAACTGCGAGAATGACGGTTCGAGCAGTAACGAAAGTTGGTTAGTGATCCGGCGGTATGTGAATGGAAAGGCCGTCGCTCAACGGATAAAAGCTACCTGGGGATAACAGGCTGATCTCCCCAAGAGTTCACATCGACGGGGAGGTTTGGCACCTCGATGTCGGCTCATCGCATCCTGGGTTGAATTCGGTCCCAAGGGTTTGGCTGTTCGCCAATTAAAACGGTACGCGAGCTGGGTTCAGAACGTCGTGAGACAGTTCGGTCCCTATCTGTCGTGGGCGCAGGAAATTTGAGAAGAGCTGTCCCAGTACGAGAGGACCGGGATGGACGTACCGCTGGTGCACCAGTTGTTCTGCCAAGGGCATAGCTGGGTAGCTAAGTACGGACGAGATAAACGCTGAAGGCATCTAAGCGTGAAACTCCCTCGAGATAAGTGTTCCCATCCTTCGGGAGTAAGGCCCCTTGTAGACTACAAGCTTGATAGGTCAGGAGTGGAAGTGCAGTAATGTATGGAGCGGACTGATACTAATAGGCTGAGGGCTTGACCTTAAATATTAGGTAACCTCGAAAGATAGCTTGTGAGTAGGATTGTTCAGTTTTGAGGGTGTAAAGAAATAAATTACACTTTCAGATTGAATGAGAAAGTAAAGCACACGAAGTGTGCAGGTAAAGTTTTCTTTACATACTTTCTTTTACACAAGAAAGTATGCACCATTAGCTCAGTTGGTAGAGCAACTGACTCTTAATCAGTGGGTCCACGGTTCGAGCCCGTGATGGTGTACCAGATTCGGTGCGCTGTGGGTTCGAGAGAGTCCACAGCGAAACCGAGAAATACCGGAAGTCTAACTGTTATGGCCCGTTGGTCAAGCGGCTAAGACGGCGGCCTCTCACGCCGCAAACGGGAGTTCGATTCTCCCACGGGTCACCAAATTTCTTCAAGAAAGATGTTGACAGCAGGCTGATGGTATGGTATAATAACAAAGCTGCACAGGAATGTGCAACGAAATAGTAGGTGTTAATGGTGACGAGGGTACACCTGTTCCCATTCCGAACACAGTAGTTAAGCTCGTTTACGGTGACAATACTTGGCTGGCGACGGCCGGGAAGATAACTCAACGCTCTACATCTAAAGCAGCAACGAAAGTTGCTGCTTTTTCTTTTTTCTGCAGAGATTTTGCGGGGTATATGAGTTGCGTCAGCAATACGTCCTGTCTGGGCGGCAGCCTTTTCTGCAGTGGTTTACTGGTGGACTTGAACCGCGTAGGCGATTCACTCTATCAGGGCGGAGAGCTTTTCGCTGAGATTCAGCGGAGCGTTCGCCGTACCACGGCGGTGGGCAAGAGGGTAGAAACCGTATGGTTTCGCCCTTTTTCTCCAATTTTTACGATATATCTAACGAATTACGTTCTACCGATTTCCCGTGACACCAACTTGACACCAAAGTGTTCACATAGCCTTCAGCAATTCCGCTGCGTCCTTCTCCTCAGAACAGAGAACGTGAATGTATGTGTTGTATGTTGTCGAAATATTCGCATGGCCAAGCCACTTGCTGACTACGCTGATCGGTACGCCCGCTTTCAGTGTCCGCGTAGCAAAGGTATGTCGCAGCTGATGCAAAGTGAAGGGCTTGTCGATATTGGCTTTGCGCAAAACACGGTCCAGCACACATCGAAGCTGTGCATTAGAAAGCACCTTGCCGTTGCGCGACACCAGTACCGAATCATTGCGAACACCCAGCATACGATAAATCTGCTGTAAACTGCGCAGTGCATGGACAGCCTTTTCATTCAGCGGAACAAGCCGATTGCCGCTTGCGGTCTTGGTTCCCTTAATTTTTGCGTTCCTATGCTTTTGTCCCGGTTTGCGGTCACGGTTGACAATCATCGAAAGATTTTTGCTGACCGTGACTGTTTCGTTTACGAAATCAATGTCAGACCATTTCAATGCCTGCAATTCACCGCAACGCAAACCAGTATGCACCAGAAACACAATCGCATTAGCGTGCATAATCTGCGGTGTACCATTGCGACATGTTAATACAGCGACCTGTTCCAACGCCTGCACTTCTTCATCTTCCATAACTAAGATCGTGCGCTTCTGCTTGAACAGCGTCTTTTTCGGCATCTTCACATTGCGCATAGGATTCTTCGCAATATCGCCCTCGGAATGGGCATACTGAAACAGTTCCGACAAAAGGAAATTGATCTTCTTCACTACACTGTACGAAAGCGTTTTGCCTTTTCGCAACCAGCAGATTCTGAATCTCCTCACTGCGGATAGACGCAATCTGAATATCGCCCAATACAGGCTTGATATGATGCAAATAAATGCTTTCGTAACGGTCAAAACTGCTGTTTTCGACAGAGTGCTGCTTGAACGTGTAAAACCAGTTATCTGCATAATCACGAAAAAATACTTTCTTGCACGCGTTTAGACCATGCGCAGCTTGCTTTTTCCAATCCCGCAGCTTGCGGCGAACCTCAGCTTCGGTTGAACCATAAAGGTACTGCGGCTTTGCCATTGCTTCATCCCGGTATTTTGCTACCCAGCGGCCATCTTTACGCTGATAAATACTGCCCTCCCCGTAATGACGATTGGTTTTCGTTACTTTTTCTGTTGTATTGCTCATTTTCGCTCCTGACCCGGTGCGGCAGCTACAACAGCGAACATTGTTATTATACGCCATACTCTGCACGGTTCGCAACGTCTGGTTAATAGAAGATTTCACGTCCGCGATTGGCCGCGAACCAGCGGTCAAGTTCTGCTCGAGTGGTGATGTAATCACGTCCAACTTTGGTGACGGGCAGAACACCGGCCCGCAGTAAGGCGTTGAGTTTTGACCGGCCGAACGGAAACAGTTCCAGCAGATCATTCTGTGATAAAATTTCGTAATCAAATGACATGTAAAACCTCCATGAAAGTGCGAAACCGGAAAGAATACACGCAAAGAAGCGGTATTCTTCCGGTTTTATAATGATTTATACTGTTACTGTCAGTCTATTCGGCCTCACCCCCGACTGTGGGAAGCACCAAGCGATCGGCGGCGTACCGATTCCACAGGAATTTCACCTATCCGTTGTCCGACCTCATTGCCTGCGACGTTTTTCACGCTCGGACGGTGACTGGTCGGGAGTATCATTATCTTCCGCGCGGGTCATTGCCATGATAGGAGCCACCCACAGTTCGCAGCTTTCCGCTGCAGCTCCTCCGCGCCGAATTTGTACCTGATGCCTGAGTATGCGGTTGTCAAAGGACATTAGAAATATTTCCTCTTTTACTATAACGCCGAAATGTAGTCAATGGAATAGCCCCAAAGCGTATTTGAAAAATATTTTTAATCGTGCACAAAATAGAGTTTCAGTTTTTGTGCTATATGCTAATATCTTATCAAAACGCCGGTAAAAACCACTTTCGAGGTTAGGAGGAGAGGAACGAAATCCGCGCCGCCCGCGTCTTTCCTCTCCCCCTGCCCGGTTGTGTATAACTCCCTATGGCAGTTACACACAGCCGGGCTGCACCCTCTCACCATTCTCGCGGCGGCGAGCAAAGAGAGAAATTACCAAGAGATAGAAAATGTATTTCCCCCTCTACTATACTCCAGAGAAAAGTGACCAGTGAACACCCCGAAAATCAGATATTCTCAAAATATTTTTTCAGCGTGCGCAAAATGCGATTGCGACGTTTAGCAATCGTGCTATGTGATACACCAATCCGCCGTGCATACTCCCGCATAGAGATGTTTTCAAAGTACACCGCTTCGATCAACGCGCGATTAGCTTCGTCAAGCTGAGACAACGCCTGTTTCAGCAGCTCGAGTTTGTGCTGCGTGTCCTGCTCATCCTCACGCGCAATCAAGATTTCCTCGGCGCTCAGTGCGAACTGATGGGATACAGCTTCCACCGACATACCGTCCTCGACCATCTTATCGAGGGAAAACACTCTGCCGCGCGGTGCTTCCTCCATGATGTACCGTTCGTGTGCATCCATATGTGCATACATGGTAAACAGTTCGTCCGAAACCTCAATCTTTTCTCCGAAAACGGTAATGACATTGGCAATCACGTTGCCGTTTTCGTCTTTCATGCGCCGGTAATTGCGCGTTTTCTGCCAGTTTTTCATTTTATAAGCTCCAATCTCAAAGTTTTTGTTTGAAATTGGAGCTTATGGATAACGAGCGATGTAGGTTTGCCAGCAATCAAATACCAAACAGCATAATGCTGATTGCTGCACTGTATTGTTATATGATTACCGAACTATTTCTTGAAAATATAATAGGAAAAGACATCATTCCGGCACTATAAAACAACAAAACAGCGAGGCAGATCAAACTACCTCGCTGTTGTATCTGAGGGGATGAAAAGCATTTGGAGCTGCTTTTCTAATTTGAGTTATAGAAAGAGGAGAAGAAAGATTTTAAGAGAAATTACTCGCCGACCTTGACATACACGCCGCCGTTACGGCAGGACTCAGTAGCAGCCTTAGCCATGAGAACCGGACGCAGGCCGTCAACAGCACCGACAGCAGTCTGGGTATCGTTGTTGATTGCATCAACGAAGGAGATAACCTGGTTGATGAATGCCTGGTTGTAACGCTCGAGGAAGAACCACAGCGGCTTCTCGGAGTGAGCGCCGTCCTTGGTCAGTACGGTGGTGGTGTTCAGCAGGTCGTTGGCATCGGAAGCCATGCCCTTAGAACCGAACGCCTCTACGCGCTGGTCGTAGCCGTAAACTGCCTGACGGGAGTTGTTGATGACAGCGATGCAGCCGTTAGCCATCTTCATGGTAACAACAGCGGTGTCAACGTCCGGAATGCCGGACTCTTCCTGCAGGTTCGGGTTAACGAGGCAGGAACCAACAGCGGAGATCTCAACAGCCTCGGAACCGGTTACGTAGCGAACCATATCGAAGTCGTGGATCATCATATCGTAGAAGATACCGCCGGAAACTGCAACGTAGGAAGCCGGGGGCGGCTCCGGGTCACGGGAGGAGACGATAACGATATGCGGATCGCCGATCGTGCCGTCCTTAACTGCGTCTGCAACTGCCTTGTGGTTGTGGTCGAAGCGGCGGTTAAACCTACCTGGAACTTAACGCCCTTCTCCTCAACGAGTGTGAGCAGCTTCTTGATCTTGTCGATATCATAGTCGATCGGCTTCTCGCAGAATACGTGCTTGCCAGCCTGAACTGCTGCCATGGAAACATCGCAGTGCGCATGTCAGTGGAGGAGCAAACGAATACTACGTCTACCTCAGGATTGTTGATAACGTCCATAAAGTCGGTGGAAACGTTGGTGATCTTGCGCTCTGCCAGCCACTCGCGTGCGCCGGACTTGTCGAGCATCGGGTCAGCAGCAGCTACTACCTGAACGCCCGGTACGGAGTTGATCAGGTTGTTGATGTGCAGCTTGCCGATTCGGCCGCAGCCTACAACGCCAATTTTCAAAATGCCCATTGTTTTTTCTCCTTGCATTAAAGTGAATTTTTAATAGATGCGATGCACTTACTGCCGCAAGTGCATCGCATGGTATTACGGTTTACTGTGCAACTGCCTTGCCGTCCATCTGGCTCTTGAGGGTTGCCATGTAGTCCTCGGCGGTGGTGCTGTCGATGACCTTGGTGCCGCAGTCAACAAAGCTGTCTACCTTTTCGCCGTTGAGATGTGCAACAACGGTCTTAACCGCCTGATAGCCCTGATCGTAGCCGCTCTGTGCAACGGTCATGGTTTCGCCGCCATCGAGGATGGACTGTGCTGCGGTGATGTTGCCGTCAAAGCCGATGAAGATGGTCTTAGCGTATGCCGGATTGTTCGCTGCTGCACGCGCTGCCGCGATCGCGCAGTCGTCATTGTGGCAGGCGATGATTGCCAGACCTTCCGGATGGCTCTGCATGATGCCCTCCATGCACACGGTTGCCTTGTCCGCTACCGCATCAGCATACTGTACCTCATTTGCGAGGAACGTGCCGCCAGCGCCGTCAATGCCCTCCTGGAAACCGGTGCGGCGTGCATCTGCGGTGGAGTCGCCCTGTACGCCTGCAATATAAGCTGCTTCAATCTTATCCCAGCCTGCTGCCTTCGCCGCCTCGACAGCTTTCTCGCCGCCGCTTGCCGCTGCATCCTTCTGGCCGATGCCGATGAACGAAATCTTCTCCGGTGCATTAAAGTCCGTGTCGATTGCGAAAATGGGCATATCCGTGCCGCTCACCAGCGTGGTCGCCATATCGCCCTGAAGCGGTGCGATAATCATGGCATCGTACTTGTTGGCGTGCAGATCGGTTTCGATCATGTTCTGCTGCTCGTCATAGGCGGTTTCCGAGGTCGCGCCCTTCATGTCGAGCACTGCGCCGGTCTCAGCCGCCGCCTTTTCCGCGCCTGCCATCATGTACTGGGTGTATTCGTTCGAGGTGGTCTTGAACACGATGGAAATGTTGTAATTGCCGTCGCCGCCCTCGGCCTGAGAGCCGCTGCCGCCGGTGGAACCGGAGGACGAGCCGCCGCAGCCGGTCAGCATGGCAGCCATCAATGCGGAGGAAACAAACAGTGCGCCGATTTTCTTTAAGTAGCTCATAAGTAATTCTCCTTCATCTTAAATACATAAAATTTGCTCTTTAGACTCTTTTTATGCGGGGATTGAATTAGAACTGTGCATATTTTGCAACGTGTGCGCGGGTGACTTCTGCGGACTTCTTTACGTTCTCCTCCTGCGACATCTCATAGTATGCCGGACGGAAGATCTCGATGGTGCAGCAGTCGCCGTCAAAGCCAATCTTCTTGAGGGTATCTGCGTAGCGCGCATGCGGCAGGCAGTCGCCCTCGGCACCCGGCCACAGACGCTTCTCGTCGTTGTTGTAGTACGCGCCGCACGGCATGTCCTCGGTGCCGTTCAGATGCCATACGAAAATCTTCTTGCCGTCGGCTTTTCGAGGTATCCCAGCCGGAGCCCATTGCGTAGAAGTGGTACTGATCGAGCGTTACGCCGACATACGGGCTGTTGACCTCCTCGACGATGGCGTAAGCATCCTCAAAACGGTTGATAGTCATGGACGGCTCGCCGCAGAACTCGAGGCTCAGGCGGATGCCGTGCGGCTCACACTTCTTGACCATTTCCTTGAGAACGGCAACTGCATCCTCGCGGATCTCCTTGCGGGTCGGGGTCAGGCCGCGCTCCTTCATGTCCTTGCTCGGTACAACGACGATCATCTTGCAGCCGAGGATGTTGCAGCGGCGGATGATCTCATCCAGCTCCGCCATCACGGCATCCTTTTCCTCCTGCGTCTGCTTCATGTTGAAGAAGCACAGCGCATTGTAGGAAAGCATCTTGAGGTGGTGGCTCTGGAACCAGGCGCCCATCTCCTCAAGGGTGATCTTGCCGGCTTCGAGGTCGCGGTTCAGGCATTCCGACTGAATGTCGATGCAGTCGAAGCCGTACTTCTCGCACAGCTCGAGGTCCATCATAACACTGTGGTTGGCACAAAAACGGTCGTTTGCTTCGTTAAATCCGAGTTTCATAGTAATTTCTCCTTTTCTTTTCTCAATGAGGTTGTTGCTTAGACTTTATTCTACTCATGCGGCAATGCCGATGGGCGAAAACAGAATGTAGATGCCGATCGCCAGAATGATACCGATGATACATACGATATGGCGATACTTCCACGGGGTCAGATCGACTGCGCCGACATCGGCCGGAACATAGTCCTCTGTGCCGCGGTACTTGTTCAGATACCACATGATGGCAAATTCAACGACGAACAGCACAGCGATGGCGTACAGATAATGAATCGGCTCACCCGAGGTGGGGTAGCAGGGCTTGAGGATCATAAACGCGCCATAGGCGATAACGTGAACAGCGGTGATGACCTTGGGTGCGTACTTCGGTGCCTTGCGGAAGATGAGTGCGCCGAGTACGGTGAACAGAATCGGCAGGGAAACGAACTGGCTCATAGAGTTGAGGAAGGTCGTGATGCCCTGTGCGAACATAACGAACGGTGCCACGCAGATAGCGACTGCACCGGCACAGGTGCCGTAGATCTTGCCGACCTTGACACACTGCATATCCGAAGCCTTCGGATTGATGGCAGTGCGGTACAGGTCGAGGGTAAACATGGTCGATGCGGAGTTGAGCACCGAGTTAAACGAGGACAGGATTGCGCCGAACAGAACAGCGGCGAAGAAGCCCATGACCGGCTTGGGAACAACGGCGGAAACCAGCGCCGGATAAGCGAAGTCGATCGCGGAGGAACCGGCCGCCGCCAGCTTGTCCTGAATGGACGGCAGGTGGTAAGCGATAACGCCCGGCAGTACCAGATAGAAGAAGCCGATGGTCTTGAGGAAGCCGCAGTAAATTGCGCCTTTCTGACCTTCCTTCAGGCTCTTCGCAGCAAGTGCGCGCTGTACAAAGGACTGATTCGTGCACCACCAGTACAGGTTGTTGAAGAACATACCCGTGAAGATGAGCGGCCACGGCAGAGCCGGTTCAGCAGCATCCCACGAAGCCCATGCGTTGAGCTTTTCGGGTTCGGCTTGTACGAGGTACTTGACACCCTCTACCAGACCGCCGCCGGTGGTCTCGTGACCCAGCAGCGCCAGCGCGAGGAACGGGATCATCAGACCGCCGATGATAAGGCCGATACCGTTGATTGTGTCGGATACGGCAACCGCCTTCAAACCGCCGAAGATGGCGTAGCAGCCGCCGATAATACCGATGACGACACACAGAATCGCAACTGCTGTGAACTTGCTGATGCCGAAGATACCGGAAATATCGAAGATATTCTCAAATACAACTGCACCGGAGTAAAGGATGACCGGCAGATTGAGGATGGAGTACATCACAACGATGACGAACGAGAACATCAGCTTGGTGCCGCGGCCAAAGCGTGCCTCCATCAGCTGCGGGATGGTGGTCGTGCCCATTTTGAGGTAGGTCGGCAGGAACCACAATGCCAGTGCAAACAGCGTGAACAGTGCACCGACCTCCCAGCCGATCGGACTCATATTGGAAGCCCAGCCCTGACCGTTTGTGCCGACCAGCTGTTCTGCGGACAGGTTGGTCAGCAACAGCGAGCCTGCAATGACAATACCCGGCAGTCCGCGCCCCGCGAGGAAGTATCCCTCGGCGGTGTCGAGCTTGTCATCTCTGGTCTTCCACGCTGAAATGACTGCCACCATGACGGTGAAAACAGGAAGCTCAGCGCAATCCAGATCATGGAACTGAAAATGACATTTTGTTTCTCTCACTCTCTTTGGGAATTTTTCGGTTTCGTGAACGGCCTTGTTCACTTGACAATCACAGGATAGCACAGCAGATTTCGGTTGCAATAGCTCGGGCGCACTATCATTTGTCCGTGCATTATCTCGTGAATATGTACATATATTGCCGGATGTTTATAGATATATCGCACAAAAATACCGCTATCATTGTAATATCTAGAGATGTACGGCACATCATTTTCGTGCACATGTAACATCTGGTGCACGGGCGGATATGTGATATAGTATAAGTACAGATAACGCAGGAGAGTGATTTTATGGTAACGATGCAGCAGATTGCAGACCGCTGCGGTGTATCGCGCGGCACGGTAGACCGTGCTCTGCACCACAAAGAGGGCGTGCGTGAGAAGTCGCAGAGCGCATCCGCGCGACTGCCCGTGAAATGGGTTACATCTCCAACCGGCTGGTCATGCAGCAGACCCGCCAATGGAAGATTGGCGTGGTGCTGCACTCATCACATTCCATGTTTGTGCGGATGCTGTGCGACCTGTTTGCCAGCTTCTCCGAACGCGAACTCATTCCGAATGTTACGGTGATTGTGCGTTCGATGTACGATATGGATATCCAGCACCAGCTGACTCTGATTGACGAGCTGGTAACGAGCGAGCATATCGACGGACTGGCACTTATGCCGCTGGCGAATACGCTCGTACGCGACCGAATCAACGACCTGAGCGAGAAAATGGGTATTCCGGTCGTGACCTTCAACACGGATATTGCGGACGCGAACCGCATTGCCTATGTTGGGCCGGACAACATCGCCGCCGGACGCGCCGCAGCGGCGCTGATGGGTATGGTCATGCAGGGACACGGCAGCGTTCTGCCGATTCTCGGTCAGCGCAGCGGTCACTATGCGGATTCGCAGCGCTACACCGGATTCTGGGCGGAAATGGCGGAAAATTTCCCTAATATCCGCGTTCTGCATCCAGAATGTTCGTTTCTGGATGAAAGCCTTGCCGAACGTATCGCGGCGCGCGCTATCCAGTCGGACAGCTCTCTGCGAGGCATTTACCTGACCTCAGCGGGCCGCGAAGGGGTTTACCGTGCGGTCAACGCCGGTGCGGACGAGCGCAGCGAAAAGATTCATGTGGTCGTGCACGATATCACAGATGGCAACGTGCGCATGGTGAAAAAGGGCACCGTGGATTTCATCATCGGACAGGACGTGAAAACGCAGGGCACGTTGCCGATTCGTCTGCTGTATGACTATCTCGAGCGGCACCAGTTTCCTAAGGAGCGCATGAATATGACGGATATAACAATTAAATTCCGTGGGAATGTGTAAATTCATGTATCTGCAAATTGTATGAATTTGAGAAATTTGCGATATGTGTGAAAGAACCACTTCAACCGACTTAAAATTGCAAGGTCATAAAAAGAGCGTATAGCAATTTCAAGCTATACGCTCTCGTTTTTTATTCCATCGACAATTAACCAATATATTCCACTATGCGCTTGTTTCGAGAAAACACCAATACTTTTGCATAATATGCAAGCAAAATCTTGCTTTATTCACCTTTAATGTTCAAAGTTTTGCGAAATTCGCTGATCTATTCCGATTTGTACCCCCCTGTTAGAGAAAGGGGGTATCTATATTTCGGGCGCGGCTGTCGCCGCGCCCTCGGCACCGTTCCGTGCCGTCGGCTTACGCGCCACGCGCACGGACGGCGCCAATGCGCATAGAACCGGTATATAGTAAACAGCACGCTGTAAAGCGTGCTGTTGCCATGTTTGTTAGCTGTTGTTGCCTGCCGCTGATTGACACCATGATTACACCAATGTTTTCGGTTCGAACACCTCTAAAGCAGTATGAAACTACGCGAACCAGAAAAACAATGTTTTTCACATTTTGTAACATGATTTTGAATTATTGATTGAAAAATGCGTTTTAGATGCATTTATAAGTTTCAGAATCCGTAAGATTGCTGAAATCGAAAATGCTTCAAAATTCAGAGTAGGAAACCGTAGGTGTCTACCCTCTTAACTCCCGTTTCCCTTTGCTTCTTAGTCTGGCGCAGACCAGAGATCGGAGACCGCCCTGAAAAAAGAAACGGCAGAGGATCTTTTCTACCGTAGGGGAGCACAGCGTGCTCCCATTTCCCTACCTATTCGCAGTGTCAGATACTTTGCTGCTACACATGAGGTTAAGTCTACGCAGGCGCGACATACCCGTGTCGCGCGAATTGTTTACGGGTGCTGGTGGCTGGGGCCTATCAGGTAAAGCACGTGCTTGGACTTAGATGGATTTTAGATAATAAAAAGCGACTGCATAGCAGTCGCTTTTCGATTTAATCGCCGTCAGCTGCGTTTGCGGCGTCGCTTGAAGTTGTACTTGCCGGAGAGGCAAACAGTTCTGCCTGGCGTTCGTCGCCGCCAAACAGGTTGTTATATTGTACGCGCTCGTAATCTTTGATCAGCGGGGTAAATTTTGTGGTATCCAGATGGCTGTATGCGTTGCCTTCACTATCGAAATAGCCGGCAAAGGTCATCGCCGGAATGGTTTTCTGCAGATTCCACAGGTATTTGCCGTAGGCACTGGTTTCAATGCCTGCGTTGCGCAGCACATAGAGCAAGGAAATTCAGGCTGGTGATCTTGGTCGAATCGCCGGTCAGCGGGTAATTGGCCCAGATGATGAATGGTACCTTAAACTTATCCATATACTGTGCCATGGTCATCTCGTCCTGTGTCACACCGTACGCCTTATCGAGAAATTCCTGCTCGACGGACGGCTGATGATCGCCGAACATAACGAGAATGGTCGGCTCAGTCTGTGCCGAGAAGTAGTCGATCAGCTTTTGAAGGCCTCATCGGTCTTATTGGCGAGCGTCAGATACTGCTCTGCGGGGTACGCACCCGGCTCGTCGGCGAGCTGCACTTCGCGGGGTAATCCTCAACCGTGTAGCTGCCGTGGTTCTGAATCGTCACATTGAACAGAAACAGCGGTGTGCTTTCGTCCTTATGCTCGAACTCCCAAATAATCTGCTCGAAGTCGGAATCGTCGCTGACGTAGCCGTGCTCCTCAGTCTGCGGTACGTCCATGTCCCGCCGCACTTAAATGAGTCGAAGCCCAGACGCGGATACGCGATATTACGCTGCCATGAGGTTTGTTCACCCGGATGGAACGCACGCGTCTCATAGCCGTAGCCCTTGAGCAGCGTAGCCAGCGAATCCGTCGGACCGAGGATGTACTGCTGATACGGGATACTGCCCGACGGCAGGAAGTTCATCGAATTACCGGTCAGGAACTCAAACTCGCTCGTGCTTGTGCCCGCGCCGAATACCGAGGTGTAGGCGTGACCATGGATTGCATTTGCCACACTGTTGATGTAATTCATTGGCTTTCCGTAAGCGTCAGATTGCCGAAGTCCTCAAAGTCCGCCCATGATTCATTCATAATGGCAACAATATTCGGGTGATCAACGCCGACATTCGGTGTCGGGTCATCCTCTGTACCATTTACAATAGCGTTGACGCGTTCCGGCGTGGTATCATCCGGTTTTCCACTTCCATAAATTCGGTGTTTCGCAGAAATTCTGCAGCGGCACCGCCGGTCTGGTACGCACCGAGCTGATCCCACACGTCGGTCTCTACGCCGAACATGCCCAGTATTTGCGGGTGGGCGATTGGGATGAGACACAGCAGACCGGCAATCAGCACGGAACCGCGTCGCAGCAGATCGCCTTTGCGCAGCCGAAAATGCCCCATCTTATAATAAGGACGCAGCGCCCACGCAAGCAGTGTGACCAGCATAATGCAGATGGCGATTTGCCAGGTCATAGACAGGCTGTAACTGCCTGCAACGGCTACAGCGGTACCGAGTGCCTTAAAGTCCCACGGCAGAATAGGTGTGCCGCGAAAGACAGAAACGAAGTAATTCGCAGCGCCCCACATACCGGCCAGAATGTGCAGCAGCACGCAGCAGACCGCTGGATAGCCGATAATCGCACAGCCGATCCAGTAGAGTGCGCTCAGACACAGCCAGTTGGCCAGCGCCACGCCTGCGCTCATATTCCACGGTGGAGAGCCGAGCACAAGCTGCATCAGCCAAAACGCGGTAAGCGGTGTCAGCAGCAGCAGGAGCAGCTTTTGCGCCCTTGCGTTTTGGCGCAGCGGCATATCACGCCGCGGCAGCAGTTGCCTGATCAGTGAACCAACTTTTTTCATAAACCGTTCTCCTCGTAAAAAAGTTCCCACAAGAGCGGAATTATACACTAAATTGGGGAAAATGTCAAGGTTAGATGCGGCTTACAGGGCATGCGACAGGGACAGGCAGGTATACTATTATATGCAGGCACTGTGCGGCGCAAAAATAAATGAAAAAAGTGCTTGACATTTGCTGTCGGATTTGGTATTCTATTAAAGCTGTCTCTGAGAGACAAGCGCAAAACCGAAAAGTTTGATTTAGAACGACTTGATTCTTCAAAAAAGA
>SCPN01000017.1_pt1:102500-258030 | contig 258030 bp, 257 predicted proteins | sample 6106831 | NCBI WGS metagenome assembly SCPN01 (sample SAMN10720447, study PRJNA508395) | human gut metagenome | isolation source: Participant 1, 0 month
AAGGGCGCAAGGGGAATGCCTTGGCACTGAGAGCCGACGAAGGACGCGACAAGCTGCGATAAGCTACGGGGAGCCGCAAATGGGCTTTGATCCGTGGATTTCCGAATGGAAACCCGATGGAGCAATACTCCATCAACCATGACTGAATACATAGGTCATGGTGGGGAACCGCCTGAACTGAAACATCTAAGTAGGGCGAGGAAGAGAAATCAACCGAGATTCCGCTAGTAGTGGCGAGCGAACGCGGAAGAGGCCAAACCGGAGGTAGCAATATTTCCGGGTTAGGACTGCAATATGTAACTTTAATCTTTAACTGAATGCTTTGGGAAGAGCGGCAATACAGGGTGATAGCCCCGTAAGTGAAAAGGATTGAGTGCTAGCAGTATCCAGAGTACCAGCGGACACGTGAAACCCGCTGGGAAGATGGGGGGACCATCCTCCAAGCCTAAATACTACTCAGTGACCGATAGTGGAGCAGTACCGTGAGGAAAGGTGAAAAGTACCCCGGGAGGTGAAAAGAACCTGAAACCTTGTGCCTACAAGCACCGAGAGTCCGTTAAAGGATGATCGGGCTTTTGTAGAACGGTCCGGCGAGTTAATATTTGCAGCGAGGTTAAGGAACTGGAGTTCCGGAGCCGCAGCGAGAGCGAGTCTGAAAAGGGCGTATGAAGTTGCAGGTATTAGACCCGAAACCGGGTGAGCTATCCATGGGCAGGCTGAAGCGGTGGTAAGACACCGTGGAGGGCCGCACCCACGTCTGTTGAAAAAGCCGGGGATGACTTGTGGATAGCGGAGAAATTCCAATCGAACTCGGAGATAGGTTCTCCCGAAATAGCTTTAGGGCTAGCGTTATTTTAGATTACCGGAGGTAAAGCACTGAATGGTCTAGGGGCCGCGAGGTTACAAAGCCTATCAAACTCTGAATGCCGGATAATTGATGAATAGCAGTCAGACTGTGTGAGATAAGTCTCATAGTCAAAGGGAAACAGCCCAGATCTACAGCTAAGGTCCCAAATGAACACTAAGTGGAAAATGATGTGAAACTGCGAAGACAACCAGGATGTTGGCTTAGAAGCAGCCACTCATTCAAAGAGTGCGTAATAGCTCACTGGTCGAGTGGTTTTGCGCAGAAAATGTAACGGGGCTAAGTGTTCAACCGAAGCTTAGGCATTGCAGTAATGCATTGGGTAGGGGAGCGTCGTATGCGGGCGAAGTCAGAGCAGGCACTGGTGGACTGCATACGAGTGAGAATGCCGGAATAAGTAGCGAGAATTATGTGAGAATCATAATGGCCGAAAATCTAAGGTTTCTTGGGGAAGGTTCGTCCGCCCAAGGTTAGTCGGGAGCTAAGTTCAGGCCGAAAGGCGTAGGCGATGCACATACGGTAGAAATTCCGTAACCACCGAACATTTAAGCTAGAGGGACGCTTTCATTAAGTCTATCCCGGGCGATGGTTGCCCCGGGCGTAAGGGACCGAAATTTAGTAGGGAAGTAGACGGCGTGAGAGACGAGAAAAGCTCTAGTGTATACTAAGGTGCCCGTACCGCAAACCGACACAGGTAGATGGGATGAGTATTCTAAGGCCAACGGGAGAAGGGTTGTTAAGGAACTCGGCAAATTGGCCCCGTAACTTCGGATAAGGGGGCTGCGAGAGCAGGCCGCAGTGAAAAGGCCAAGCGACTGTTTAGCAAAACACAGCTCTCTGCTAAATCGAAAGATGACGTATAGGTGACGCCCGCCCGGTGCTGGAAGGTTAAGGAGTGCTTAGCGCAAGCGAAGGTGCGGAACTGAAGCCCCAGTAAACGGCGGCCGTAACTATAACGGTCCTAAGGTAGCGAAATTCCTTGTCAGGTAAGTTCTGACCCGCACGAATGGCGTAACGATTTGGGCACTGTCTCAACAGCCCGCCCGGCGAAATTGTAGTACCGGTGAAGATGCCGGTTTCCCGCAACTAGACGGAAAGACCCCATGGAGCTTCACTGTAGCTTGATATTGGATCTCGGTATTCCATGTACAGGATAGGTGGGAGACTTAAAGCGCCAGCGTTTATGGAGTCAACCTTGGGATACCACCTTGGGATATTGGGATTCTAACCTGCGACCATGAATCTGGTCGGGGGACACTGTCAGGTGGGCAGTTTGACTGGGGCGGTCGCCTCCCAAAGAGTAACGGAGGCGCTCAAAGGTTCGTTCAGCACGGATGGAAATCGTGCACTGAGTGTAAACGCATAAACGAGCCTAACTGCGAGAATGACGGTTCGAGCAGTAACGAAAGTTGGAGTTAGTGATCCGGCGGTATGTGAATGGAAATGCCGTCGCTCAACGGATAAAGCTACCCTGGGGATAACAGGCTGATCTCCCCCAAGAGTCCACATCGACGGGGAGGTTTGGCACCTCGATGTCGGCTCATCGCATCCTGGGGCTGAATTCGGTCCCAAGGGTTTGGCTGTTCGCCAATTAAAGCGGTACGCGAGCTGGGTTCAGAACGTCGTGAGACAGTTCGGTCCCTATCTGTTGCGGGCGCAGGAATATTGAGAGGAGCTGTCCTTAGTACGAGAGGACCGGGATGGACGTACCGCTGGTGCACCAGTTGTTCTGCCAAGGGCATAGCTGGGTAGCTAAGTACGGACGAGATAAACGCTGAAGGCATCTAAGCGTGAAACTCCCCTCGAGATAAGTGTTCCCATCCTTCGGGAGTAAGGCCCCTTGTAGACTACAAGGTTGATAGGTCAGGAGTGGAAGTGCAGTAATGTATGGAGCGGACTGATACTAATAGGCTGAGGGCTTGACCTTAAATGTTAGGTAACCTCGAAAGATAGCATTGCGAGTAGGATTGTTCAGTTTTGAGGGTGTAAATCTTCAAAAGTAGGTGTTAATGGTGACGAGGGTACACCTGTTCCCATTCCGAACACAGTAGTTAAGCTCGTTTACGGTGACAATACTTGGCTGGCGACGGCCCGGGAAGATAACTCAACGCCTACATCTAAGCAGCAACGAAAGTTGCTGCTTTTTCTATACTACTGAGAGGAAAAGCGCCGATGTATCAGTATATTTTATTTGATTTGGATGGCACACTTACCGATTCACGCGAGGGCATTACTAAATCGGTGCAGTATGCGCTGGATAAAATGGGCATCCACGAGCCGGAGCTGAAACCGCTGGAACGCTTTATCGGTCCTCCGCTGTACGATGAGTTCCGCCGCAGCTATGGATTTGACGACGCGCAGGCCAAGCAGGCCATTGCGTTTTACCGCGAGCGGTTCGGTGTGGTAGGCTGGAAGGAGAACATGCTCTACAACGGGATTCCGGAGCTGCTGAAGGCATTGACGGACGCCGGAAAGACCCTGTCTACTGCATCGTCCAAACCAGCGTTTTTCATTGATAAAATCGTCAAATATTTTAATATTGACCAGTATTTTACCGTGGTTTCCGGCGCAACGCTGGATGGCACGATCGGCACGAAGGCACAGGTTACGCAGCAGGCGCTCGACCGTCTGCGGGTGCAGGATCTGTCACAGGCTGTGCTGGTCGGTGACCGCCTGCACGACGTGGAAGGCGCGAAGCAATGCGGCATTGACTGCATCGGCGTGACGTTCGGCTTTGGCGACCGCGAGGAGCTGGAGGACGCAGGCGCGAAGCATGTGGTCGACCGTGTGGAAGAGCTGCTGCCGCTGCTGCTCTGAATTCCCATAAAAAGCTGTCTTTTGAGACAGCTTTTTTGTGTTTTCGGGCAGAGAAAACCGCGCAAAAATCTGCAAATTATGCAGGTTTTCTCTCCTATTATGGGGCACATTGTGCTATAATATAAACTGAATAAAAGTGCATTGAAAGGAGTTCTCTCCGTGGCAGATATTACCGTACAAAACCTGACCAAATATTATGGTGACCGCCTGATCCTTAAGGACATCTCGTTCGACATTCAGCCGGGCGAAAAGGTTGCTATTTTAGGCGCAAACGGCGCCGGAAAGACCACTTTGCTTAATATTTTGACCGGCCGGCTGTCGTATGACGGCGGACACGTTGCGTTCGGACAGGGACGAACTGCCGGTGTCATTGACCAGATGCCGGATTTTCCGCCGGAATCGACCGTGGAGGACATTCTCCGTCTGGCGTTCAAGGAGTCCGACGAAGTTGCGGCAGCAATGGACGCGCTGACCGACGAAATGACGCGCAAGCCGGATGACGCATCGCTGCTCAAGCGCTACGCGCAGCTGGAAACGCGGCTGGAAATCCTCGGCGGCTACAACCGCGATTACGAGATCAACCGCGTATGCAACGGTCTCGAAATCGCGCAGGAAATGCGTTCGCAGAAGTTTGACCTGCTCTCCGGCGGCGAAAAAACGCGCATCAACCTCGCCCGCATCATTCTTGAGCAGACCGATGTGCTGCTGCTCGATGAGCCGACCAACCACCTCGATATGGACGCTGTGGACTGGCTGGGCAATTACCTCGAGAATTACCGCGGCACCGTGCTCATTATCTCGCATGACCGCTGGTTTATCGACCAGTGCTGCGACCGCGTGATTGAAATTCACGATTGCACCTGCGATTTCTACAACGGCAACTACTCGTATTATGCAGTTGAGCGTGAGCGCCGCCTGAGGAACAGCTCAAGCACCACGAGCATGAGCTGGCCGAGAAAAGCGTCTGAGGCGACCGCGCGTTCCATGCACGAGCACGGCACCGAGCATCTGGCGAAGCGTGCCGCGTCTATCGAGAAGCGCATTGCGCGTATGAAGGTCACTGACCGCCCCAAGACCGACAAGAAAATGACCGTCACGTTTGGTGACCCGAACTACGAGACCGAGGAAGTGCTCAAGGTTCGCGATATTACAAAAGTTATGATGGACGAGAAATATTACATAATGTATCGTTCAACATTCGTAACCGCGAGCGTGTCGCGCTGCTTGGCGCAAACGGCGCCGGAAAGACCACTATGTTGAAAATCCTGCTCGGCGAGGAAGTGCCGGATGGCGGCGTCATCCGCAAGGGCGTTGGACTCAGCCGGCGTACCTGCCGCAGCAGGTGTATTTTGCCAATCCGCACCGCAACCTCATCGACACGCTCATCTACGACAAGAACGTGTCCATGCAGGTGGCGCGAAACCGGCTCGGTTCTGTTCCAGTTTATCGGTGAAACCCAGCTGAAAACCGTAGATATGCTGTCCGGCGGTGAGAAAAGCCGTTTGCGCCTGTGTGAGCTGATGTACGATCCGCTCAATCTGCTCATCCTCGATGAGCCGACCAACCACCTTGACCTTGCATCCCGCGAGTGGATTGAGGAGGCGGTTGAGGCATTCGACGGCACGCTGCTGTTTGTTTCGCATGACCGTTACTTCGTCGAGCGCTTTGCAACCCGCGTGCTGTATCTCGAAAACGGTCACCTGACCGATTTTATCGGCTCGTTACAGCGCGTTCCTTGACTGGCGAGCCAAGGGCGGCGGCGCACTGCCGGAAGCGGCTCCTGCACCGGCGCCCAAGAAGAAAAAGGCCGCTGTGCCGACGCTGGACGATGTGCCCAAGCCGCCTGAGAAGCCAAAGCGCACCGGCGGCACCAAGAATCTGCAGAAGCTGCTGAACACGCTCGAGCGCGAGATTTCGCAGCTGGAAACCCAGTCGTCCGACCTCGAACAGCAGATGGTGGACGCGGCATCGGATTCCGGCAAGCTGCTCGAGCTGATGACCGAAAAAGAAGCCTGTGACGAAAAACTCGCCGCAAAAATGGATGAATGGGAAGCCGTTGCGGCCGAGCTGGAGGAACTGCAATGAAAGACAAAAGGGTATGGATAGGGCTTGCGGTGCTGTTTGCTGTCATTGGCGTGCCGCAGATGTTCTGGAAGCCGTCGCGGTTCGGCGGTATTTTCCTGCTGGCGCTTGCCATCGGCTGTATGGGGGAATGGCTGATGCTTTGCGGACGCGAAAAGCATAAGGCGTGCCGCATTTTGTCGCGCGTGGGACGCGTACTGTTTGCATTGTTCGTGCTGTCGTTTGCGGCGGTGCAGGTGTTTGTAATCGGCATAGCATTCGACGAGGATGACCCGTCAGCTGCGCCGCAGGCGGATTACTATCTGGTGCTGGGTGCGCTCGTCAATCCGAACGGACAGCCGTCGGCGGCTCTGGCGGCACGGTGCGATACGGCGATCGCGGTGCTGAACGTCAATCCGGGCAGTCAGGCCATCCTGTGCGGCGGTCAGGGCGGCGATGAGCCGCGCACCGAGGCTACAGCCATGCAGGATTACATGATCGCGCACGGCGCAGATGCGGAACGGCTGATCCTGGAGAACAAGTCGAGCACGACCATCCAGAATATCGCCAACGCAAAAAAGCTGCTGCCCGAGGGCGCAGCTGTTGCCGTGATTACAAATGATTATCATCTTGCCCGCGCACGCCGCCTGCTGGCGCATGCCGGTCTGGGTGACGCAGGCGTTCCCGCGAAAACGCCGTATCCGGGGCAGTGGATGGCGGTAAGGTGCCGCGAATACTGCTCCATCATGGGATTGATGTTCACCGGACGCTGGTAAACACAATTTTAATGAATTTTCCGTGCTTCACACGATTTGGAGATAGAGTATGTTTGAAAAACTGAAAGTCTTAGCGGCGCGGCTGGATGAGCTGGAAATACGGCTTTCCGCGCCGGACTTATACGACGACCCTGACCGGGCGGCTAAGCTGCTGCGTGAGCGCAACGAACTTGAGCCGATCGTCACCGCGTTCCGCGAATACGAGCAGGCACAGCGCACGCTCGCGGACGCGACCGAAATGCTGTCCGACCCGGACATGAAGGAGCTGGCGCAGGAGGAGCTGCAGCAAGCCAAGAGCGACATTGCCCGTCTGGAGGGAGAGCTGAAGATCCTGCTGCTGCCCAAGGACCCGAACGATGAGAAGAATATCTACGTTGAGATTCGCGGCGGTGCAGGCGGCGAGGAAAGCGCGCTGTTTGCCGCTGATCTGTACCGCATGTACACGATGTACGCTGACAAGCGCGGCTGGCAGACCGAGGTCATGAACAAATCCGAGACCGAGCTGGGCGGCTACAAGGAGATCGTGTTTCGCGTGGCGGGTGACAAGGTGTACTCGCGGCTCAAGTTTGAGAGCGGCGTACACCGCGTGCAGCGTGTGCCCGAGACCGAAAGTCAGGGCCGCGTGCACACCTCGACAACTACCGTGGCTGTCCTTCCCGAAGCGGAGGAACTCGACTTCTATATCGACCCGAAGGATTTACGCATCGACACGTTCCGCGCCTCCGGCGCGGGCGGCCAGCACATTAACAAGACCTCGTCCGCCATCCGCGTGACGCATATCCCGACCAACACGGTCGTCGAGTGTCAGGACGAGCGCAGCCAGCACAAGAACAAGGAGAAAGCGCTGTCCGTGCTGCGTTCGCGGCTGTACGAGGCCGAGGTGGAAAAGCAGCGTGCCGCCATCGCCGCTGACCGCAAAAGTCAGGTCGGCACCGGCGACCGCTCGGAGCGCATCCGCAACCGATTTCCTGAGAGCGTCCGATCCACCCGCATGGCTGACCATCTACAAGCTGGATCAGTTCCTGAACGGCGATATGGACGAGATTTTAGACGCACTCATCGCGGCTGACACAGCGGAAAAGCTGAAAGAGCAGAGCGAAATGTAGCCTTAGAACTGGATTTCGTCATCCTCATCGTCCCAGTCGTCCCACTTGTCCTCGGTCTGGCTCTCCAACTCAGCATTCAGATCGGACATATCGCCGAATTCTACGCGGCAGATGATCTTGGTGCAGGTGGTGAACAGCACACGGACGTAAAACCGTTTGGGCACGCGCTCGTAAATGCGCGACGCGCTCTCCGTGCCGCCGGCCTTGGTTTGCGGACTGTTGGCGATGTAGCCTACCTTGCCGATGTACGGCAGAAACGCGCGGATGGCATCGCTGTCGTACGGATTGCCCGGCTCCTTGGCACAGCGGATGAGATTGCCGATCTGGAACGGCTCACGTCCGTAATAGTGCTGAAAGCCGGTGATCGTGACGAAAATGTTCTTGTTTTTTGCCATGCGAAGCACTCCTTTCTTTTATGATTGGAGTATAGCATGGTGAATGTCCGATAAACATCTCTTTGGCGGGAAACGGCATTGTCACCAAAGTGGAAGAAAAAGACCATTGATACCATAAATGGAAGTGTAAACTGATGAAAACAACTCTTTTGACACCGGAAACCGACGAAAACGCGGTAAAAACCGCCGCAGAGCTCATTCGAGCGGGCGAGGTCGTCGGCATGCCGACCGAAACCGTGTACGGCCTTGCGGCGAATGCGCTGAACGGCGAGGCGGTAAAGAAAATTTTCCTCGCGAAAGGCCGTCCGCAGGATAACCCGCTGATCGTCCACATCGCGGACTTTGACCAGATTTACGACCTGTGTCCGGCGGTTCCGCCGCAGGCCAAGCTGCTTGCAGACGCATTCTGGCCGGGTCCGCTGACCATGATTGTGCCCAAGGGCGACTGCATCCCGGACGAGGTTTCGTGCGGACTGGACACCGTGGGCATCCGCCTGCCGTCGCACCCGATGGCGCGGGCGCTCATTCACGAGAGCGGCGTACCGCTGGCAGCACCGTCCGCGAATACTTCGGGCAGACCGTCCACGACCACGGCGGCGCACGTTATGCACGATATGGACGGCAAGATCGCGGCCGTATTGGACGGCGGCGCGTGCGGCGTCGGTGTGGAAAGCACGGTAATCACGCTCGCGCTCGAGCGTCCGCGCCTGCTGCGTCCGGGCGGCATCACGCTCGAGCAGCTGCGCTCGGTGCTCGGTGAGGTGGATGTTGACCGCGCCCTGTACGAGAAGATCGGAGATGACGTGAAGGTGTCGGCGCCCGGCATGAAATACCGACATTATGCGCCGAAAGCGCCCGTAACGGTCGTGCGCGGCAACCCGCAGGACACGGCAAAGTACATTGCAGCGCATATCGGGGACTCCACCGGCGTGCTGTGCTTTGATGAGTACAAGAATATGTTCCCGAACTGCATCGTGGAGTGCTTCGGCTCGAGGGACGATCTTGGTGCACAGGCGCGCGAGGTATTCGACCGCCTGCGGGCGTTCGATGATACCAGCGTAACGCAGATTTGGGCGCAGTGCCCCTCAGATGAAGGTCTCGGTCTTGCAGTGGCGAACCGGATTAAGAAGGCGGCGGGATTCTCGATTATTGAGGTGTAAAAATGAATATACAACTGGCTGATTTGAAGCGGGAATATGATTTGCGAACGGTTTGGCCTAATGAAGCATACGATTTTACACCTTGGCTGGAAAATAATCTGAATTTACTGGGCGAAGCTATCGGTGTTGATTTGTGTTTTCGTGAGCGTGAATCGGCCGTAGGCAAGTTCAGCTTGGATATATTGGCTTCTGAAGAAGGAACCGATAATACCGTTGTGATCGAAAATCAACTGGAAAGTTCCAACCATACACATTTGGGTCAATTGCTGACCTATGCGGCTGGTAAAAGCGCAAAAATCATTGTATGGATTGTCAAACAGGCACGAGAAGAACACCGTCGAGCGATGGAATGGCTGAATGAGCATACAGACGATGAAACGGCGTTTTTCTTGGTGGAAGTGGAATTGTGGAGAATCGGGGATTCGGCTCCGGCAGTTCATTTTAATATTTTAGAACAGCCTAATAATTGGGCAAAACAAGTAAAGAATATATCTGCAACCGAAGGACAATTGCAATCTCGATTACTAAATTACTGGACAGATTTTAACGAATATGCGCAAAGCAACAAAAAGTTTATCGAGTATTTTAAGCTGAAAAAACCTCCGGTCAGGACATGGTACACTTTTAGCATTGGGGCATCGAGATATTCGCTTTCATTGAATGTCAATACACAGACCAATGAACAACGTGTAGAATTGTATATCAGTGACGATCAAGAGTTTTTTGAATACTTAGAAAAGCACATAGAGAAAATATTCAAGCTCAAATAGATATGCAACTCGAGTGGATGGCGCTGCCGAATAAGAAGGCAAGTCGTGTTCGCTTGCAAAGAAATATTCCGATATTTGACGAAACAAAAAAGGTAGATCAGTTTAACTGGTTTATCAAATATACCATACTTTTATATGATGTTTTCAAACCATATGTAGAGCAATGGAAGTGAAACTAATGAAAATCATCGGCTTGACCGGCGGCAGCGGCACAGGCAAAGGCACGGTCGCGGCGCGGATGCGCTCGCTCGGCGCGGGCTGGGTGGACGCGGATGCCGTCTATCGCACGCTCTGTGCGGAGAACCGCGAAATGCTGTCCGCGCTCGATACCGCCTTCGGCGGCGTAACCGACGCGAACGGCGTACTTGACCGTCCGAAACTCGCGAAAATCGTGTTTTCCGACCCTGCAAAGCTGCAGCAGCTCAACGAAATCACCACACCGTATATCCGCAAGGCGTCTCTCGATGCGATTCACGCGCAGAGCGCGTGTCCAATCGTGCTGTACGATGCGCCGACCCTGTTTGAAGCCGGTGCGGATGACTTCTGCGACAAAATCATCGCTGTGCTCGCGCCGCACGACACCCGTGTTGCCCGAATCATCGAGCGAGACGGTCTGTCCGACGAGGCCGCGCGCGCCCGCATCGACGCGCAGCCGAACGACATGTTTTACCGCGAAAAATGCGATTTTATCATCGAAAACAACGGCGATCTCGATATGCTGTATCGGGACACCGATGCTTTATACAGTCAACTCATTAAGTGATTCGGATTAAAAAAGGAGAATGCAACATGACTTCCGAACAGCTTTTTTACGACAAAAAGACCGGCTTTGACCGTCTGACCGACGAGGACAAGCAGGGCATTCAGACCTACGCCGAGGGTTACAAAAAATTCCTTGACGAGAGCAAAACCGAGCGTGACGCTGTGCTGGAAATCGCCCGCATGGCTGAGAGCAAGGGCTTCCGTGCCTGGACGCGCGATGACACGCTTCGCCCGGGCGACAAGATCTACCGCATCAACCGCCACAAGGGCATCATGCTGGCTGTTATTGGTGAAAAGAGCCTCGCCGAGGGCGTGCGCCTGACCGCCGCGCACCTCGATGCGCCGCGTGTGGACATCCGCACCGTGCCGCTGTACGAGGACAACGGCATGGCGTTCTTCAAGACCCACTACTACGGCGGTATCAAGAAGTATCAGTGGACGGCAATTCCGCTCGAGCTTCGCGGCGTTGTCTGCGTGTGCGAGAACGGCGAGGTCAAGCGTGTACAGGTGCGCGTAGGCGACAAGCCGACCGACCCGAAGTTCGTTATCACCGACCTGCTGCCGCACCTTGCCACCGAGCAGATGACCCGCAAGGCGACCGAGGTGATCAAGGGCGAGGGCCTGAACATCCTCATCGGCTCGGTTCCGAGCGAAACCGTGGACGAAAAGTGCAGCGAGAAGATCAAACTCGCCATTATGGAGCACCTTAACCGCGAGTACGGCATGACCGAAGCGGATTTCCTGTCTGCAGAGCTGTGCTGCGTTCCGGCGTTCAATGCCTGCGACATCGGCTTTGACCGCTCGTTTGTCGGCGCGTACGGCCACGACGATCGCGTTTGCTCCTACCCGGCGGCAACCTCTCTGTTCGACCTGACCGAGACTCCGTCCCACACCGGCGTCTGCCTGCTGGTGGACAAGGAGGAGATCGGCTCGGACGGCGTAACCGGCATGCAGTCCCGCGCGTTCGACACCTTTATGGCAGATCTGTGCCGCGCCCAGGACGTGCTGCTCGACGAGTGCTTTGAGAACTCGGTCTGCCTATCTGCCGACGTTTGCAACGCCTTTGACCCCAACTATCCGGAGGTTTCCGAGAAGCGCAACGATGCCCGCGCAAACTGCGGCTTCGCACTCGTCAAGTACACGGGCGCACGCGGCAAGTCCGGCACTTCGGATGCAACCGCTGAGCTGATGGCGCGCATCCGCTGCATCTTTGACAAGGCGGGTGTTATCTGGCAGACCGGTCAGCTTGGCAAGGTTGATCAGGGCGGCGGCGGCACGGTTGCCATGTACCTCGCAAACCGCAACATTGACACCGTAGACGCAGGTGTTCCGGTGCTCTCCATGCACGCACCGTTCGAGTGCATTGCCAAGCTGGATCTGTATATGGCATACAAGGGCTTTGGTGCGTTCTACCGCGATTAAACGAGATAAAACGGAGGTTTTACCATGCTGTTGATTCAAAACGGACGGGTTCTCGACCCGTATACGCAGATGGATGCGCTGTGTGATGTGCTGATCGGTGACGACGGCGTTATCGCGCAGGTGGCAGAGCACATCGACGCGCCCGCGGGCTGCACGGTGTATGACGCGAGCGGGCTGACGGTATCTCCCGGCTTTGTGGACGGCCATGTTCACTTCCGCGATCCGGGTCAGACCCAGAAAGAGGACGTGCTGACCGGTGCGGCGGCGGCAGCCGCGGGCGGCTACGCCACGGTAATCTGCATGGCGAACACCGTGCCGACCTGCGACACGCCCGAGATTATCCGCTACGTTACCGACAAGGCGAAGAACTGTCCGGTGCAGGTTTTACAGGCGGGCTCGGTCACCAAGGGCCTGAAAGGGCAGGAGCTGACCGACTTTGACGCACTGCTCGAAGCGGGCGCGCCGTGCCTGACCGATGACGGCATCAATCTGACGAGTGCGGCGCTGTGCCGCACCGCCATGGCGGAAGCCGCCAAGCGCGGCACGCTGCTCTCCTTCCACGAGGAGGAGCCGTCGCTCGTGCCGTCCCCGGGTGTGAACTACGGCTCGGCGGCTGCCAAGCATTTCGGCGTACCGGGCGCAATGGCGAGCGCGGAATCTGCAATGATCGGTCGTGACATTGCGCTGGCGCTCGATACCGGCGCACGGGTGCTGTTCCAGCACGTTTCGTCCGCGCAGTCGGTCGCGCTCATTCGAGCGGGCAAGGCGATGGGCGCGAAGATTTACGCCGAGGTTACGCCGCATCATCTGTCGCTGACCGAGGATGATGTACCCGCCCACGGCACTTACGCCCGCATGAATCCGCCGCTCCGCAAGGAGGCTGACCGTCAGGCGCTGATTGCGGCTCTGGCGGACGGCACCATCGACATGGTGGCAACCGACCATGCACCGCACACCGCCGAGGAGAAGGCACGCGAGTTCGCGAAAGCGCCGTCCGGCATCACCGGCCTGGAAACCGCGTTCTCGGTGTGCAATACTTACCTTGTCCAGACCGGCAAGCTCACGCCGATGCAGCTGCTCGACCGTATGAGCAAGGCTCCTGCCGAGATTTACGGTCTGACCGACCGTGCTGTGCAGGCAGGCAATTTCGCCCGTCTGGTGCTGTTGGACTGGGATACAGAGAAGGTATACGAAACGTATAAATCCAAGGGAATCAACACACCGTATACTGGTAAAAAACTCACCGGTTCGCCGAAGGCGATCGTTACCGGCACGAAAGTTACCGAATAAAGCCTGAAAAGGGACCCGAGAGGGTCCCTTTTTGACATTCTGCGCGGAAGTAAAAAACTTGCGAAAAAAATTTGCAAAACCTATTGACAAATAAGCTGTATCCGCGCTATAATATACAAGCTGATTGCGATAAACCATCCAAACAGCGTGTACCAGCATTTTATATTCCTCAATAGCTCAGTTGGTAGAGCATGCGGCTGTTAACCGCAGGGTCGTTGGTTCGAGTCCAACTTGAGGAGCCACTTTATAGGGGTATAGCTCAGCTGGTAGAGCATCGGTCTCCAAAACCGAGTGCCGTGGGTTCGATCCCTACTGCCCCTGCCAATGCTGCTATAGCTCAGTCGGTAGAGTGCATCCTTGGTAAGGATGAGGTCACCAGTTCAAATCTGGTTAGCAGCTCCACGAAAGAACCGCTTTGAAGCGGTTCTTTTTTTATGAAAAAATCCGCAAATGAGGGAGAAAAAAACAGATATGAAGCTGCGAAACTCTTTACTCCTGCTGCTGACGGCTACCATCTGGGGTGTGGCGTTCGTGGCGCAGAGCGTCGGCATGGATTATGTCGGCCCGTTCACCTTTGTGTTCGCGCGCAACGTCATCGGCGGACTGGTCCTGCTGCCGGTCATCGCGGTGCTGGGCAAAAGCGGCGGCCCGCATCCGAAGCAAGCGCCCGAGGAGCGCCGCAAAGCCCGCAAAACGCTCGTTATCGGCGGTATGTGCTGTGGCACGGCGCTGTGCGCGGGCAGCATCACCCAGCAGTTTGCGCTGCTGTATACGCCGGTCGGCAAGGCCGGATTCCTCACCGCGTGCTACATCCTGATCGTGCCGCTGCTCGGCCTGCTGTTCGGCCGCAGATGCGGTGTGAAGCATTGGTGCGGCGTTGCGCTGGCGATGGCCGGGCTGTACTTCCTGTGCATGACGGGCGGCAGCTTCGGCTTCGCGATGGGCGACCTCATCGGTCTGTCGTGTGCGCTGCTGTTCTCCATCCATATCACAGTCATCGACCATTTTTCACCGATGGTGGACGGCGTGAAGATGTCCTGCATCCAGTTTTTCTTCTGTGCGATCTTATCGGGCATCGGTATGCTGATCTTCGAGCAACCGAGCTTCGCGAACATCTTCGCGGCATGGAAGCCCATCCTGTATGCCGGCGCGATGTCCTCCGGTGTGGGCTATACCCTGCAGATTGTCGGTCAGAAGGGCATGAACCCGGCGGTAGCATCGCTTATCATGAGTCTGGAGTCGGTTATCTCGGTTATCGCAGGCTGGCTTATTCTCGGTCAGGCGCTGTCCGGCCGAGAGATTTTCGGCTGTGTGCTGATGTTTGGCGCTATCGTGCTGGCACAGCTGCCGGAACGGAAAAAACAGAGCGTATAATGCAAAAGACAGACGGAGAGACGGTTATTTACCGTCTCTTTTTTGCATTTTCTGCTCGCCAATCATCGTATAGAGCGCTTCCAGCGCATCCGAAAGCGTGCCGACCTCATCAATCAGTCCGAGTGCGGCGGCCTGATTGCCGGAGATCACGGTGCCGACATCGGCGGTCAGCTGACCGGTTTCGCGCATAAGCTGCTGCAGACGCTCGGCGGTGATGTGTGAGTGCGAGGTGATGAAATCCACGATGCGCTCCTGAATTTTCGCCAGATACTCGAATGCCTGCGGCACAGCAATGATCGTGCCGTTCATCCGCACCGGATGAATGGTCATGGCGGCAGAAACGGCAATAAAGCTCTTTTTGGCGGCAACGGCCAGCGGTACACCGATCGAATGCCCGCCGCCGAGCACAAAGCGACACGGTCGGCTTTTCATGCCCGCGATCAGCTCAGCGATGGCAAGTCCGGCTTCCACATCACCGCCGACCGTGTTGAGCAGAACCAGCAGACCGTCGATTTCGTCGGTCTGCTCAACTGCCGCAATCTGCGGGATGAGGTGCTCGTACTTGGTGGTTTTGTTCTGTGCGGGAGTTCCATGTGGCCCTCGATCTGGCCGACAATGGTGATGCAGTGTATCGTTCCGCGCGATGTTCTTGCCGTAATCGAGCCGGTTTCTGCGATGGCATTCTGTTCCGGTGCGGCAATGGACGGGGTTTCTTCGGACATAGATGATCCCTCCCTGAAGTGGTGAATTTGCCCTGTTCACAAGTTTTCCACAAGGTACGGTGGATTATGCAGCGGTGGTTTTTCCACAGCCGATATTACAATGCGTAGTCGAAAACCGAGATATACGGCGGCCTGCGAGGGTGTATACAAAAAGTTATCCACTTTATGCACAGGTTATCCCCAGATACCCTGTGGAAAGTCCTGTGGATAAAGTGGATAGCCAGTTTTGCGACAGGTTTTTACAGCGGTATCCTGCGGAGCAGGAATGAGAGCCAAAACTTGGCTCGGTGGTTCGCCGTACCCACGGCGGTGGGCCAAGGGTGGACCCAAGGTTTCCACCCTTGTGAATCCCGTTTCCTTTATTCCTAATCTGGCGAAAATCAGAGGCGGCGACCGCTCCGAAATAGGAGAACGGTAGAGGATTTTTCTTCCGCATGGACGCGCGTTGCGCGCCATGTATCCGCATATTCGCAGGGTCAGATACATTTCTGCTACATAGGCGGGTTACTCTCAGCAGGGTGCGGCATAACAGTGCCGCACGATTCGTGCGAGTTGTGATAGACAGGGCCTGCGCAAGATAAATTATACCAAACGATAGATTCGCAGGTGCCGTCCGTTATAACGTGCCAAAGAGTTGCGCAACACTGTTATCCCCAGGGGACCTTCTCTTGCCCTTCGGGCAATTCACCTTGTGTTGCGCCTGCGGAGACCCTCCGGTCTGTGTAGCAGTACGCTATCTGTGAACTGCGAATATTTCACGAAAGTTACGCAATGGTAACCCGACTGCCGTTCCCCTTTTCGGAGCGGTCGCCGGTCTCTGGTTTGCGCCAGACTATCTAACAAGGGAAAGTCAGGAGTTCAAAGAGGAAGGGCACTCATTTAATCCGCGCACGGCGCGAAACAAGGTTTAGCAGCCTACGGGCAAACCGTAGGTGTCCCTTCCTCTTTGTCCCGCCGCGGACGCGGCAGTCTCCCGCTCCGCAGAGCGCAACTCCCCCGTTAGGGGCGAACACGCTTGCGCAGTTCGTGTACCCCGCAAAATCGGTGCAGAAAAGACTGCCGCCCAGACAGAGCGTATCGCTCACGCGACTCGTGTGCTCCGGTCACCCGGTGCAGAAAAGGTGCCGCCCGGACAGGGTGAACCGCTTACGCGGTTCAAGCGCACCAGTCAATCAGCGCAAAATAATGGACAGCTGCCGCTGTTCGACAAACACCACTTGCCGTTCCACTCTAAATTTGCTACAATAGAAGTACATATATGTACAGCTCGGCTGTGCATATGCTGCAAAATGACAAAAATTATGGAGTTGATACCAATGAGCAATCCTATCGTTACGATTGAAATGGAAAACGGCGGCGTAATCCGTGCAGAGCTGTACCCGGAAGTTGCACCGAACACGGTTCGCAACTTTGTTTCTCTGGTGCAGAAGGGCTTTTATGACGGCACGATCTTCCATCGTGTTATCCCGGGCTTTATGATCCAGGGCGGCGACCCGGAAGGCACCGGCATGGGCGGCCCGGGTTATGAGATCCGCGGCGAGTTTACCGCAAACGGCTTCCAGAACGACCTGAACCACACCCGCGGTGTTCTGTCTATGGCGCGTACCGCTGCACCGGACTCCGCAGGCAGCCAGTTCTTCATCATGACCGAGGACGCACCGCATCTGGACGGCCAGTATGCTTCCTTCGGCATGGTTATCGACGGCATGGACATTGTTGACGCCATCGTCAACACCAAGCGCGACTGGCACGACCGTCCGCGCGAGGAGCAGAAGATGAAGTCCGTTACCGTGGATACGCAGGGCGTAGAGTACGAGGCTCCGGAGACCCTGTAACAGAGGGAGAGGATCGGTATTGTACTATACCAATAAGGAGACTTTTGTCCTGTCTGCGGACGGCTGCATGGATACCGAACGCGGCGGACTGGAATCCATTCTGGCCGGCAACGATGAGGGCGCAAAAGGCTGCTGTTTTTCGGTTGCCATGTCGGCAGACGGTATTGCCGTACTTTCGTCGGACGGCTGTGCTGCCGCGCCCGACGGCACGAGGCTGCCCGTCAGCGATTACAGCTACGCGGAGTTGCATCAGGCGGCGCCGCAGCTGACGCCGGTTAGTCAGGCAATCGAGCTGGCACGCACCTGTCAGGGCAAGATTGCCATTACCGTGCACGATCAGACCATGCTGCGGCAGCTGCGTATGACGCTGCGGTATGCGGATTGTCTGGATGACACGATCATCATCGGTCTGGGACTGGTAGAAGCGGCTCGTGTTGCGTCTGCCAATCCGGATTTACATATCATGGGTGAGCTGCCCAATCTGCCGAGCGAGATTGATGCGCTGGTCAATGCCGCGCAGACAACCGGTTTGTTCGGTCTGCGGGCCGAGCCGAAGGATTTATCCGAGCGGCTGGTTTTGGCGTGCCGACAGGCGGGACTGTTCACCATGAGCCGATGCACGGACGATCCCAATACGCTTGCGGAACTCATACGCAAAGGCGTAAACTTTATCGAAACACGCCGGCCGGACATTACGGCGGCGCTGCTGCCTGCCGGTGAGGCTGAACCGCACGGTATTCCGCTGAGATACTGATGAAATCCCGTAAAAGGACGCACATAGTGCGTCCTTTTAAAGTTAATTTGCGCGATAGCGCATATCAAATAGAATTTGCTGTGCAAATTCCAAAAATCCGGGGACATGTGCCTCGCAGCGCGGCCGAGAAGCCGCGCAAGGATAGCGTTCGGATTTTTGACTTATAGAGGGAAAAAGTTTCGACCATCGGGAGGAACTTTTGGACGACTTTGGAACGGCCTGCGGTCCGTTCCTCTTGTCGGCGAAACTGCAGTTTTGCGACAGCCTGAGGGCGGACCAACGGTCCGCCCTTTTTCTATCCCTTTCCGCTTGAAATCCTGCAAAATTTGCGTAAATTTCAGTACCACCCACTGTCAGAATGTGCTATACTTAATATGTATAGGTGCCTGCACCTGTCAACCAATATTTGCATCATTTTAGGTACATGCACCGCGCTGCTGCTGCTTGCTGCTGTGTGTGTTTCCTTCGGGCGATGAGCTGCTAGCTGCGCCCAAACCATCTAGCAATTACCAAAGCCTGCAGACTGAGCTGGAAAAGCAGCTGGCACAGGGCGTATCCTACGCCTCGCCGAGCGAGGGCGAAAACCGTTCGTCTATTCAGCTTGCCGATCTGGACAACGACGGCGTAGAGGAGGCCATTACGTTTTTCCGCGGCGCCACCTCGGCGACGAGTAACAAATTTACGGTAGCTGTTTACCGCAAGCAGGATGACAGCTACGTCTGCACCGGCACGATCGACGGCCGCGGAACGGCATTGCGTTCGGTCGAATTTCCGGTGCTTGAGCCGAGCGGCAAGCGCGGCATGGTCCTCACCTGGCGCTTGCCGGGAGACGGAACAGGTGCGCTTACCATGTGCGATTTTGACGAAAACTGCACGCCGGGTATCATTCTTGAAACCGAATACACCGCTATGGAGCTGACCGATCTGACCGGCAACGGCGCAAAGGATCTGCTGCTGATTACGAGCGACACCTCCGGCAAGCGCGTGGCACGCCTGTATCAGTATGACAACGGCTCCATGCTGCCGGCCGGTGAGACGGCGACCAGTCAGGGGACAGCTGCGGTTGAGCGCATGCAGTCCGGCCGTGTGCAGGACAGCAAGACCGCCGTGTTCGCTGAGGAAAAGGTGGCGAATGGCGCCGGTCTGACGACGGATATTTTCGTCTACTCGAACGACACGCTGCGCAATCTGGCACTGGACGGCGAGGATACCGCCAGCCACAGCACCTACCGTCCGGTGGCGGTCTACGCGAGCGACGTCAACGGCGACGGCATCACCGAGCTGCCGCGTGCAGTGCTGATGGCGGGCTATAAGGACACATCCTCGTCCGATGCGGTGTATATGCTCGACTGGTATGCCTACGGCATTGGCAAGGTTCCGACCAAGGTTGCCACCACTTATCAGAACATTTCGGATGCGTGGAGCCTGCTGATCGACCAGAAATGGCATGACCGCATCACCGCAATCAAGGCAAACGACGGCGGACTCAGCTATGTGGAATTTTTTGAGTACCGCAAGAACAAAATGTCCATCCCGCTGTTTAACATTTACTGCGCGACCGGCTCCAACCGTGAATACTACGCCGAGCGCACCGATCTGATCCAGCTGGGACAGACCACGCAGGCCATCTACTTTGCCAAGCTGACAAATGAAGGCGAGCAGAGCGAGCTGGCGCTGACCGGAGACGAGATCAAAGCCCGATTCTCGCTGGTCAACCAGGCGTGGAACAATTAAGAATCATCAAACGCCGCAGAAACGCGGCAGTTACCAATAAGCGCTAAAAGTACAGGAGGATATTACAATGAAGCGCAAAATTCTGGTTCTGGAAGATGAAGAGAATATCCGCTCCTTTCTGGTTCTCAACCTGAAACGCAGCGGTTACGAGGTAATAGAGGCCGAAACCGGCGAAATAGCACTGGAAAAGTACCATGAAAATCAGGATATCGCGGTTGCGGTGCTGGATGTTATGCTGCCCGGCATCGACGGCTACGAGGTCTGCCGCGCCATGCGCGGCGCGGGCTATCAGGCGGGCGTTATCATGCTGACCGCCCGCACGCAGGAAGCGGACAAGGTAACCGGTCTGATGAACGGTGCGGACGATTATGTCACCAAGCCGTTTTCGGTTATTGAATTGGCGGCTCGTGTGGACGCGCTGTACCGCCGCGTATCCGGTTCGCCGTTTTCCGAGGATGACGTGATCAAGTCCGGTCCGTTCAAGCTCAATCTGCGTGCCCGCGAGGTGCTCAAGAACGGTGTGAAGATCGAGCTGACGCAGATCGAATACGGTCTGCTCAAGGCGTTCATGCAGAACATCGGCAAGGCGCTTTCGCGCGATGAGCTGCTCGAAATGGTCTGGGGACACCACTATGTGGGCGAGCTGAAGATTGTGGATGTGAATATCCGCCGTCTGCGGATTAAAATTGAGGATTCGCCGGCGGACCCGACCCATATTGTAACGGTCCGCGGCTACGGTTATATGTGGGAGGGCTGATATAGCCAATCGCCGCACCCGCGGCGGGGGAACGGCGGCGGTTTCGCCGCGGAAACCAAAAGGGTAGACACCTGCGGTTTTCCCCCTCTTGCACCCTTAAACGCCTATATTACTGGGCTTTAAGTCGTTTTTTCGAGAGGCGTACACCAATGTTACACCTTTTCGCTACATAGCTTCAAGAACGTCTAACGCTGTCAGCCGTTCCTGTTCCATAGCGTGAATGTAGATATTATATGTGGTGGAAATACTGGCATGCCCCATCCATTTGCTTACTACGCTGATGCTTACGCCAGCATTTAACGCACGGCTTGCAAAAGTGTGACGTAGCTGATGGATCGTGAGCGGCTTGTCTATCCCCGTGTGCTTCAACATACGCTCAAGTAAATTGTGCATACGGTTATTAGTGAGGAAGCCGCCTTTTTGCGAACAGGCAACATATTTGCTTTTGATGCCGCATTGCCTGTAAATCATCTGCAATTCCCTAAGTGCGTTGATTGCTTTACTATTTAGTGGGATAATCCGGTTGCTGCTGGATGTCTTAGTGCCTTTTACCTGTAAGGTGCTTTTGGACGTATCTTTTCCGGTATCCCTGTTCTTGACCTTTGCCAGATTTTTATTTATGGATACCGTCTTGCTTTCAAAGTCAATATCAGACCATTCCAGCGCAAGCAGTTCACCACACCGCAGGCCGGTATGCAGCATAAATACGATCAGGTTTCCGTGAACAAAAAGCGGACGGCCTGTACCATACTTCTCTCTGGCTGCTTCCTCCAACCGTTTAACCTCTGCATCCTCTAATATCAGCATTTTCCGCTCCGGCTTAAACTTGCTCCGTTTTGCCATGATAACATTTGCCATTGGGTTTTTAAGAATGTCACCCTCAGTATAGGCATGTTGGAAAACCTCAGAAAGTATCTGCCGGATCATCTTGACGATAGTATAAGAATATTCAGTGCTTTTCTGGTTTAACAGTGTTTGAATATCAACCGCTTTGATATTCCCAAGTTGGAAGCCGCCAAGCGTCGGCTTGATATGCGTGTAATAGACAGACTCCAACCGATCAAAGCTGGTATTCTCCACGGCTGCGGCCTTGAAAGTATATAACCATCGCTCAATATAAGTGCTAAGCAATACTTTTCTACAATCCGTAATGCCATGCACTATTGTTTTCTTAAATTCACGCAATTTCCGTCTTGCTTCCGCTTCTGTCTTACCATAGACATAACGCGGTTTCAACATCTTTTCGTCCTTATATTTGCCGACCCAGCGGCCATCTTTCCGCTGATATACACTACCCTCCCCATATCCGCGGATTCTCTTAACTTTATTGATATTTTCTACTGTATTCATGCGTATCGCTCCTATCAAATAAACAGGGGCGGCAGCATAAACAGCTAACGCATATATTATAACGCCGTCCCTCTGTAAAGGCAATTCAATCAGTAAAATATCTCTTTCCCTTTATTTGCTTCAAACCACCGGTCAAGTTCACGTTCATTCGTCAAATAATCCCGTCCCACTTTCACCACAGGCAATACGCCTGCTTCCAGCAGGCATTTTAGCTTGGTTTTGCCAAAAGGGAACAACTCAAGCAAATCGTCCTGCGTCAAAATTTTATAATCCATAAACCACAGCCCTCCTGCGTATTGGTTATCATCTATGCAGCAACAATTTACTGCATCTCGTTTGCAATTCAAAATCCCCACATGGTTTTTGTGCGCCATGCCCGCTACCGGAACGGACAGCAACATGATATAATGAAACCATGATAATCTTTTCTGTTCTTTATTGTGGGGTATGACTTTATGAAAAAAGAAATCGCTTCTATCTTGTGTGCTACCGCTTTAACCTGTTCGGCAGGCGCGGCAAGTATACCGGACTTTTCAGACGTCCGTCCGTCGGACTGGTATCACGATGCGGTCAACTATGTTTGCGAAAACGGGCTGATGAATGGTACATCGGATACGGCGTTCAGCCCGAACGCAACTACCAGCCGCGGCATGATCGTGACCATCCTGTACCGACTGGCAGGTTCACCTGATATGCCCGAAAGCAACTGGGGATACCCCTATGCAGACGTAGATACAAACGCCTATTACAGCGCGCCTGTCTACTGGGCGCGCATGAATGACTTCTCGTTACCGGGTACAGCGATACGCAGTTCGGCCCGAATGATGCGATCACCCGCGAGCAGCTTACGGCCATCCTGTACCGCTACGCGGACCACCTTGGCCTTGATACAGATACCGGCTTTATACCAGATAAATACTATGATTTCTCGGACTATCAATCAGTTTCCGTTACGCAACAAACGCCATGAGCTGGTGCGTCAACAAGGGCATTGTCAGCGGCTCGGACGGAAAGTTAAATCCGCACGGGACAGCTACTCGTGCCGAAGTCGCAACAATGCTGATGAACGCGGAAAACATCTTGGACGCAAATGAACCGACGGAGCCGGAAACACCGGTTTCACCAGACGGACAGCCTGTGCCGGATGATACCGACAACGAAACCGCAGACGATAACCAGACCGTAACAGATGAAATCAGTCTACGCCCTATCGGCAAATCTGCGGTAGACGAGTACGGCGGCTATTGGGATTATGACCTGTCCAATGCCACCTTTGACGCCATCAACGACCTGCGCGAAGAAAACGGTTTGCCACGTCTGACTTACTCGTTGAAAGTACAGGAATGGGCGGACATTCGTTCCCGCGAAATCTGGATTGTTGACGAACGAGACGGGGATATTTCTCATACAAGACCGGATGGCTCGGTGTTCGCATCTGTTGGTTATGGATGCAATGCTGAAAATGCACTCATAGGTTTAATTACAACCAATGCGCAGGAAAACTTAAACAAATGGTATGGCTCACAAGGTCATCGAGAAAATATGCTCAACACCCGTTCAAAAACTACTGCTGTCTCTGCCTATGTCCAAGGTGAAAAGTGTACGCTTTGCAGCTTTTGATAAACTAACAATAACAGAATTAAATAATCGGTAAATCCCTCGTTTCACAACGAAACGAGGGATTGCCTTTCCTATAAAATTGTTAAATCCAATACTCATTCCCGTCTGTGTCAAGCACATAATCGTGTTCGTGCGAGACTTCAGTAATCAGGTCCTCAGAAGAACCACTATCCGTGAAATATTGATATGGCCGCTGTAAGCCGAGGTATCCGGGTCGGTATCCCGTCCGGTAAGCTGGCAAATCAGCTTGGCAAAATTCAGGCGGGACACATCACCGCTGAGCCCTGCATTCGTGCCAGTGATATACTTCACAAGCGTATTAAGCTGTTCCGAGGTAGCCCAGATTCGCAGATAGCCTTTTTCCGAAACCTCATAATTGATTTCGTAATCAACATCTTCGGTCATTTTCGTTGTGTCGAATACGCTTGCGGGCAGCACACCGATAGAGACAAAATATTTTGCTTCTTCGGGGATGCTGAACTCGTAGTCCGGCACCGTCACCGTGCCACGGTCCAGCCACGTGTTCCCGCCGTTGGAAATCAGACGATATGCTACGATGCACGCTTCTTGCAGTGAAATACGGTCTGCGGGTCGCCACATATTTTCGTCATAACCATTATAAAGCTGATAATGAATATCAGTTATCAAATCAGCAACTGAGCTGATAATTTCAACTTCCGGCGACTTTCCGATAGCATTGCCGTTATCGCCCTCTCCGGTCGCATAGTTGACGTAGGTCTTGCCGCCTGCATCGTTCTTAAAGCGGACGGTAAGCAAAATTTTATGCGATTGGCCGGGTGCAATGTCACCCAATTCCAGAGTGAATGCCTTGCCTGAAAAACTCCATTTATTACTTAGGACTCCGTTCACATAAACATTGTTTTGCAAAACAGGCGTTACCACAGAGGTATCCAGCGTATCTTTCAGCACGACGTTTTCCCACATTATATCACTGTGATTTCCAACAATAACCGTAAATGTTGCCGTTCTGGATACTTCGTCGGCATCCTTACTTACATCAACCACCGTCTTATCCACATCTTTTGTGACATAGAAGCCGGTGGCATCATTAGGGTTTTGCGGCTCAACCTCCGGTACGGTTACGCCGTCATCTGTTGCCGTGCCGATGCCGTTATCGCCGGTCACATCCACGCTGTTTTGAAGGGTCGTACCGGCCGCTGTGTCAAGTACCTGCACATCAAAGGAGATTACTACGCTTTCGCCTGCAGCCAAATCACCCACCAGCACGGACAGCGCGTTACCGTTCAGCTTATGCAGCGCCACCTTACCATCCAGATACACGTTGCCGATCAACTTCACGCCAGCCGGAAGCGTGTCGTATGCCACGACGTTTTTCCACGGCGCAGTAGCCTTATCGCCATTTTTGACCGTGATCTCATAGGTGAACATATCGCCAATATCAGCTTTGGTCACGCTCGCGGACTTAGTTACAATCGGGTCGGCTTCGCCCTTGTTGATCTGCACGCCTGCATCCGGAAGCGGCGTTTGCTCGTTGCCATCCGTCAGAATAGCCGTATTGACGATAAATTCGCCCTGCATACCCTCGTCTACCGTCACATCAAAGGTGTACACCACCTGCGTATCCGGTGCGATTGCGTAAGGCGTGAGCGTCAGCGTGCGTGAAGATGAATCGTAGGAATATTCCGTCGTTGCCTGACCGTCTTTCTGGACGTTGCCTGTGAAAGTCACACCATCCGGCAGAGCATCGGTCACGGTAACGCCGGTCCAGTCCGCCGTTGCCATTGCGCTATTTTCCAGCGTGATCGTGTAGGTGATTGTATCACCCACGCGCGCGGTCATTTTATTGGCTGACTTTGCACCCGCACGGCCGTCCGGCGTGCCGTTCTCGATGGTGACGCCGTCATCCGTGTCCTCCGTATCCGGCGCATTGCTGCCGGAAGCGACCGCCGTGTTCTCAATCATCATGCCGTAGGCATCACTGTTCACCAGCACATCAAACGAAATAGTTTTCGTCTGGCCGGGGGCGATCGCATCCAGCGGAACAGAAAGGGTTCGGTTTTCATTGTCATACTGATATACCGTTGAGTAGCCGTCCACTGTGACGTTGCCGCGGAAGGTCAGGCCATCCGGGATAGCATCCCGCATCACCGTGTCGCGGATATTTACCTCTGCACCCGCACCATTGGAGACTTGTACCGTGTAGGTCAGAGTATCACCGACACGAGCAGAAGATTTATCAACACTCTTGTTGATGGACAGGTCGGTCATACCGTCTGCAACGACAACGCCGTCGTCCTTGTCCTGTACCGGCTCGGTGTTGTCCGAAGTCAGGGTGGCAAGGTTCTGAATCGTCGTATTGTAGGCATCTTCGTTGACGGTCGCCACAAAGGAAACCGTGCGGCTGGTATCCGGCTCAATGCTGCCGACGTTTACCGTCAGCAGGCGGGTATTTTCATCATAGGTGAAATCACTCGTGCCGCTGCCGTCCAGCATGACCGAGCCGTACTCGAACGTCAGGCCAGCAGGGATAACATCAGTAACGGCCGCATTTTCTACGGGTACAGTCGCGGTCTCGCTGTTAGAGAGCGTCAGAATATAGGTGATCTTGTCGCCGACCTTGGCAGAGGACTTGTCCGCCGACTTCTCAATGCTGGGGCGGGCTTTACCGTCACCGATGGCAACACCGTCGTCTGTGCCCTCGGTGTCCGAAATATTGTCACCGGACATGACCGCAGTGTTGTAAACTGTTTTGCCGTAGGCCGATTCATTGACGGTCGCTGCAAAAGTAACCGTCGTTTTTGTATTCGGTGCAATTCTGTCCAGCGGCACGGTCAGGGTACGGGTCTCGTTATCGAATGAATAACCTGTACTTACACCGTCTACCTGCACGCTGCCGTCCACAAAATCCAGTTCCGCCGGGATAATGTCGGTCATGGAAGCGTTTTCGATTTCATAAACGGCACCCTCTGCGTTGCCGAGCGTGACGGTATAGGTGATCTTATCGCCGACCTCGGCGGAAGGCTTGTCCGCACGTTTTTCCACATAGGGCGCGGTGTCGCCCTTGTTGATATAAACACCGTCGTCTGTGTCCTCATACTTGCCGGTTTCGCTACCGCTTTCATCCTTAACGATACCGTTTGCGCCCTCGGCGACTGCGGTGTTGTAGATCGTCTGGTTGTACATATCGCTGTTCACGGTTGCTTTGAAAGTGACTGAAACCGTCTGACCTGCGGCAATGTCGCCCAGAGGGACAGAAAGCAATCCGTTTTCAAACGAGTGCTTTGCCGCCTTGCTTTCTACGTACACGCTGCCATCCGCGAAAGTCAAGCCGTCCGGAATTTCGTCGGTGAGGACGACTTCTTTCCACGCGGAAGAAGCTGCTTCATCATTCGTCAGCTTCACCGTATAGGTCAGGGTATCGCCTACATTGGCGGTTTTGGCGTTCGCCGTCTTTTCAATGGACGGGATCGCATCACCGTTCGTGTACTGATAAACGATCGTGCGGATATAGCCGCGGTACTCGTATGCCGGGATGACCTTGGGTGAACTTTCTTCCTTGCCCGCTGTGGTGACAGTTTCAGCAAGTTCCTTGCCGTTCTGGTCTATGAATTTTTCAACGATGATGTTGTAAATACCGTCATTGTAGCTGAGGCCGTGCCATTCTTCCGCGCTGTGCGGAATGCTGGCTTCTATCAGATCGCAGTAACCCCAGTGATTCTCAACCAGATCATTGTACGGACATTCGATGCCCAGCTCTTTCAGCTTGTCCAGCGTGACGTTACGGTTAATCATACCGTTTACCAGCCGCACGACCTCGGCACGGCTGATCGGCTCATCCGGCCGGAAACTGCCGTCCGGGTAGCCTTCTACCCATCCTGCATTGGCCGCCGCGTTAATATAGCTATACGCCCAGTGTCCAGCAGGAACATCCTCAAAGATGTTGCCGCCCTCGTAGTCCAAATTTGCGAACCGCGCCGCCATGACTGCAAACTCCGCACGGGTGACCGGCGCGTCCGGTGAGAATTTGTGTTCATCCGTGCCGTCTACAATACCGATGTTATACAGCGTCTCGACTTCCTTGTAGAACCAGCAATCCGTCTTGACGTCCTCAAACGTGCCGTTTGACATACGGCGCTCGAATTCTGGATACTCGCCGTCATAGAGACGGTAGAATACGGTAGCCGCTTCGGCGCGGGTCATGGACGCATCCGGTCGCACACTTTCATCCGGATAGCCGATGATATACGTCAGGTCTTTATGGGAGTAGATATACTCCACACTCTCCGCGTAATCGACATAGGTGTAGTTCTCGATCTCCTGCGGTGACTTTTCCTCGTGTGTCACACTGTATGTCTCTGGCTCGACGATCTCTTTGCCGTTCTCTGCGTCGATATACTTTGCCGTTACTTCGGCAAGGGTACTGTCCGACGAGGCAAAGGCCGTGGACGGAAGCGCCGACGCAGACAGGAGCAAAGCAAGTCCCATCGACGTAACCCGCTTGAACCGTTTTTTCAGGAATCCCATCTTTTCACTCCATTCTGTTCAAAACTTGTTTCAAACCAACATTGCATGGATACCCCATGCGCTGAACTGCACATAGGTACCATCCCCTAACATAATAAATTTCGTGTATATATGAAAAACCGCGCGGGAACCCGCACGGTACATATCTGGGCTTTATCCGTCAAAGCCCTCAATCTTCATTTGCCCGTCAATATTCCGGTCCTGCATCCACCAGCGAAACACTTCTTCACCAGTCATCCCAGCCCGCCATGAACCATCGAGCTTGCCGCGCGCGGTACGTTCTTCGAGCATCCGCTCAAAAGCACGGATGTACGCGCGTTGATAGGTGGGGTAGCGGCCGAACTCAACCAAACGCATTCGACGTCCTGCCATCGGGCAGCCCACACAACCGACCCTATGGAAGCCGCACGAATACAGCGGATTGACCGTTATTCTCTCAGCATGAATATACGACCACACATCATAGTCCGACCAATCCACAATGGGATTGCAGATACGTTTCGCCTGCAATTTGCAGCTCTCGAACAAAAGGCGGGTATCTGTGTTATCGTTGTTGATGATAACCTTTTTGCTGAGATCGTGCGGCATGCTTTCGAAAATGCCGCGCTTGTTACGGCGGCTGGCGCTTTCCGCCCAGCGGACACCAGTCGTAATCATGCGGCCCATGCCGCCGGTCTCTTTCAAAATCGAACAGCAGTACCTTACCGTCCTTGTGGGCGGCATCAGCTTTTGCGGTATGAGCGTCCACATGGTAACCGGCCGCTGCTTATACTGCGGGAAATTGATGGTGCACTTCACACCATCCTGTTCCAAACGCCGGAATTGCTCACGCACGTGGTATATGGTCTCAGGTGCGTCCACGCTGGTATGGTTGTGCATGACCTCGTAACGGATACCGGAAGCGGCGGCAAGGTACAGGCATACGTCGCTGTCCTTACCGCCGCTCGTTGTAATCACCAAAGGCTGGCCGTAATAGGTTTCGCTCATTTCCGCCGCCAGCCGCAGCCGCTCGATCGCTCTATGCTCTAAATCCATCCGCCAGCCCCAGACTGCGCAGCGCGCTTTCATCAATCTTTTTCAATGTCGCTTTATCCATTGCACCAACAAAATTCCCCAGTCGTGCTTTGTCTATTGTCCTTATCTGTTCCAACAACACAACCGAATATTGCGGCAAGCCCTGCATTTGAACATGCACATGAGTAACAAGATGCTTGTCCCGATGCAAATTGCTTGTCAGCGGCGCTACAATCACCGTAGGCGAATATCTGTTTCCAATATCATTCTGCAAAATTACAACCGGACGTACTCCGTCCTGTTCTGAACCAATGACCGGACTGAGATCAGCCCAGAACACATCCCCACGCTTATACATTCACTTCACTCCCACGCCAAACTCTGAACTTTTTGAATTGAAAAACTTTCGCGTATCGCAGATACCGTCCCGCCAAAGAACGAAGCGCACACCTGATATTCTGCTACAATGAAGCGGTCGTCTGGATGGACAAAAACAACCGTGGCAGGCACGGTCTTACGGCAACTGGCTTTTGCCCAGATACCATCTATAATTGCAGGTCGCACTAATACACGTTCGCCAACTTCGTATTTATGTTTCTTCGGCTGGATTTCCCAATCTGGCATTTCATTCACATCCTGTCTGCTTATGTGATGTACGCGCGGCAGACAGTAATCTCCCGTCTGCCGCAAAACCTTAAAACACTTTAGACACATCCTTTCCTGCTGCCAAGCCTATTTGTTCTCAACGTCCCGACTTGTGGGGAAGCAGACAGATGATCGCTGGCGAACGATACCATAGGCCGTTTTACCTCTGCGTGGTTCTCACATCAGCCGCCCCCATTGCTTGTGTCTGTGGCTGGACGGAAGTCTCATTATCTGTCTGCGTGTCGTCGCTTTGCGGGAGCCACCCGCATTTCGTACCGTCATGTTTTCCCGCTCGTCCGGACCTGTCCGGTGTCCCCGCGCATGGGTATCGCAGCTCGGCGCAAACAGTTTTGTATCTGCTGCCTGTATCTTCAATTTTCAAGGTGCATATGTAATCCGCTTTTCTTTTTCAAAAAGTACATTTTATCGGTCTTTTCTTTTGGTACAATCATCCTGAACAGAGATGCCAAGTATTTCACATATTGCATCCACGATCTTCGGCGTCGCAAGCTGGCCGGTTTCGATTTTGCGAAGATAGGAGCGGTCAAAGTACAACCCTGTGTGCCGCTTTACTTCTTCGATCAGCCACCCTTTGCTTTGGTCAAGAGCAATAAGCCGATGGTTAATTTTTTTACCAAACGAGCAAAGTTCCCTTTTTTTCATGGTCAACTACTTCCTTTCTATTGACATTTACATAAAAGTGTAATATTATATATGTATTCTATAAATTACGTTTTTGCGAAATCTATGAGTGAATTATATTATTCTATCGCGTAAGTGTCAACGTGTAAAAATTCGTAATTGCGTAATTTTGGCATATACTACAAATGGACGGGTGATTTTATGTCAGAGTTGTACAACAAAATAGCTGCATTGTGCGCGGAAAAAGGAATTACAGTTACAGAGCTATGCAGGCAATGTGAAATAAGCCGTGCATCGCTGTCCGATCTCAAAGTGGGACGAAAGAAAAACCTTTCTACTAAAAACCTTTCAAAAATTGCCGATTACCTAAATGTGCCGATTGAATTTTTACTTAACATGGAGCAAAAAGAAACGCCCGTCCTGACAAGGCGGGACGAGCGTGACATAGCAAAAAGACTGGATATGATTTTAGGTGATCTTGGCGACGCCGAAGCAAGCCTGATGTTTGATGGTGAGCCAATCGACGATGAAACGCGGGAACTCCTGCGCATTAGCCTGCAAAACCAGCTTGAAATTTCCAAACGGATTGCCAAGCAAAAGTTTACTCCAAAAAAGTACCGGAAATGAAATAGAGGTGCTGCATATTGTCAATAAAGCATAAGGTCGATATGTTATGCCGAAAATGTGATACCAGAGACCCGTTCACAATCGCTGCAAAACTCGGTATTCGAGTTCTCCACGAACCCCTTGGAAGTATCAGAGGATATTACAGCCGCACACACAGAATCAAGTTCATACATATCAATCAAGACCTTTCAAAAGAGCGACAGCGGCAAGTATGCGCGCACGAATTAGGACATGCAATCTTACACCCGAAAAGCAATACACCATTTCTGAGAGCAAACACGCTCTATTCTGTAAACAAGCTGGAAACAGAAGCGAACCGTTTTATGGCGCTGCTGTTGCATCCAGCAACTGAGATTCAGGACTATGCTCAATGCGGCTATACTCTTTATCAAATAGCCGATATATGCGGACTAACGCCGGAATTAGTAGAATACATTATAACCACTTATAACAGAAATGATGCCGCCTCATCTTGAAGCGGCATTATCTTTATGATATTTTTGCTATCAGTTTAATATGCATCCATCCTGTAAATGGATAACTTGATTACAGACTGACATTATATCTTCTTGATGATGGGAAGTTAAAATGATTAATTTTCCCTGTTCTTTGTATTGAAGTAATATACTTCGCAAAATATCTACCGACTCTGCATCAAGCGCATTGAATGGTTCGTCAAGAAGAAGTAAGGAAGGATCCTCCATAATTGCTTGAATAATTCCTAATTTTTGTTTCATTCCCAAAGAATATTTTTTTACAATCTGCTTGGAGTTGAAATTTAATCCGAATTTATCCATATAATGCTTAATATCATCATAAGATATTTTGTTTCTTATCTCTGCAAGTAATTTTAAATTCTCTAACCCGCTAAGATATGGTAATAGTTCAGGCTTTTCAATAATGATTCCTATATCAGGCGGGAAAGATATATCTTTATTCAAAACTTTGCCATCTACAGTAATAGTACCACGATTTAAACAGATTAGCCCTGCTATAGCTCGTAGAAGCATTGTCTTTCCACTACCATTTTGTCCAACAATCCCATAAATATTTCCACTTTTAAACTCAAAATTTATATTATTAATTACAAATCTGTGATCAAGTATTTTTGTAGCATCTTGTAATTTAATAAGCATAATATCCTCTTTCCAACACTATTATCATTTAAAGGACATCCATATTTTTGGACGATTTTCTTCCAAGATAATATGTAACACTTATCCAGCCGGCGATAACTAAATAACTTATTATAGTATCTCTAAATAGCCAGCTAAAAATCAAATATATATTAATTGGGAAAAACTTATTTAATAGTGGAACAATCGAAAAAATTTCTGCAGTAAAAAAAATATAGACTACAATATATGATGCTGCCATATATTTTTTCTTGCATTTTACTTTTATAATTAAAGATATATTTATAAATATAATAAATCCACAAATACATCTTGCAAATTCTCTAATTAACCCCCAAAAGGATATTGCATAAATTTTTCCGAAAATAATCTGAGTAATGAAAATGATAGAAAGCATCCAAATAATGGTATAAATTATTGCAAACCAATACTGCTGATCACGCAACAAAGTAAATGAATGTAACTTATTTTTTGTACGTACCATAATAACTGGACTGATAGAAGAATCTATTATGACAGCACCAAGCACAAATGCAGGCATAATAAGCATAACAAATGTTTTGTCTGAGAAAATGTTTTTGAACCACAAATCTTGCGTATCAGCAAAAAAAGAAATACATAATAACGGGAATATAAAGTAAAGGAATCCCACCCAAATAAAATATTTACTTTTGTGACTAAATAGAATCATATTATATCCCTATTTCTTCTATAAGCAATCGTAAATAATAATATTTCGAGAATAAAATATCCACTTAAAACCAATAGTATGTCCTTAAGCTGCGCAGCTCCTTCGTAACATGAATTCAACGGCTGCAAAAAATTTCGTAAGACAAAACGTTTAGGTAGTAAAAAGTCACTTCCATAAGTTATTAATAGGCATAAAATAGAGGGAACGAAAAAAGCCACATATATGTTTGGAAATCTAAATATCATATGTATAATAACAGTTAAAGCCGCCAATACAGACAGTGCCAGGGAATTTAAAAATGCGAAAAAAACTGCTGATAAAACAGGTGAAATTTCGTAAAAAAAATTTGCTGCAGAATGTTCAATAGGAATAAACATCCGATAGACATCTGTCATGATCGAATTTTGTGGAAATATGGAAAATGTTATTAAAATATTTATAGAAAAAGAGACAATTGAGTTTACCATTGTAACAAGAAACACAGATATAACCTTGGAAGTCAAATATATTGCTCTACCTTGTTTAACAATGTTATATATTTTGAAAGAGGTTTTCTGATCATAAAATAGAATAAAACCAGTCGATAATACAGGAAGAAGTAAAAACAGTGCATGATAAACTTTAAATCCAATGCCACCGGGAAAGTTGAAAAGCCAATACTGGTAAGCGTTGATTCCATAGTATGAAGCAAACATAGAATCAAGCGTTAAAAAACGAGAATATAAGGGATCTACAATTGCTAAAAAAAACAGCACACCCAAAACTATCCTTACAGTAATTGAATTATATAACCTTTTGATATCTATTCTTAAGCAACTCATATTAACCTCATAAATAACCTTGGGAAGTCGCCATATAAGCACTCCCCACGGTATCTTCATATAATATGTTATACAATACGTTTAACTTAAATTCATAATAGCAATACGCTTAGTATGGAGACCACCTACCCTCAATTGGATAAGTGGTAGAGGTAACGCTATTATTATCAATATTCAGTGTGACTTCAGTTTGAATAGACGGTTTGTTAGTATAATTCACATTATTAATTATTCCATTTGCGGTAATGGGGTGATTGGGAGATGAAGCATTTACCCCCCAACCGGTTTCAGTCCAAACATTTACAGAACCTAATCCGGATCGCGATGATTTGCAAGACACAGCAAAATAGTTGTTTGTATATGCCTTTTTAACTGTTGAAACTTCCACATCACCAGTATCCGCCGGAAGCTCACCGGTATAATCATGCCAATTATCACGAGGCTCTATCTGCGTTTCAAACGCAGCGGCTGAAACTCCCAATGCAAGGACACAGATCAGTAATAAACCAACCATTCTTTTACATTTACTATACATACTTCACCCTTCTTTCTCGATTAGATAGTAAATCTTCCTAAAGTATATTCTTCTATCACCCCTTTGTAAAAAACTGTTTTATATGATGTAATTTGATAATCCAATTATATATAAATGCAAATTATTAAGCAATACTAAATATTGACGAAACTGAAATGATGTGATAGTATAATTTCAACAAACATGTTTGGTGGCGCCATGAAAAAGGAAAGCAAATCTACCAAGGATACTGGCCACTCCTTTGCAGATTACTTCAAACGCGCATTGAATCCCTTGCTCGTGCTTTTGTTGCTATCTGAGCAACCAATGTATGTCTATGAGATGATGCGAGAGATATCTAAACGCAGTGATGGCAGATATACTATTTCTCTGCTCTATCCTGTAATCCAACGCCTGTTATCTCAAGGGTATGTGTGCGAAGGCCAAAAAGCGATTTCAGACGATAACCGTGTCCGCCAGTATTACGAAATCACTTCCGATGGGATATCGTATTTGCGACAGATAGAGGCCGTTTATGCTGAAATGTCTAAAGCGATACAGCAAATTCATCAAAACACCGGAGGTGGCAACGCATGATGGAGGATAAGATTGTGCGTCAATATGTACGTGCAGTTTCCCGCAAACTAATCTGTTCTAAAGCAACACGCTCCAAGTTATTGAACGGATTGAAACAGGAATTATCGGCTTATTCGGAATTGTCATACAACGAACTATGTGCAAAAGTTGGTAATCCTGAGCAGATTGCAGAACAACTGCTGGAAAGCGTTGACGAGACTGAAATTGCTGTTAGCAAGCGCAAGCATCGATTTGTCATTACTCTCGTAATAGGCATTTTAATCGTATTGTTACTATTGCTGGCTGCATATTACATACATGCACAGCAAGTTATACGCGGAGATTTCTATTTTACTCGTTCTAACACAGAAAGCGACGGGCAACTTATTTCTGATGAAATGTTAGAAAATTAGGAGGCTTCATTTTGAAAAAGCGTATTTGTTCCATAGTTTTAGCAGTTCTTATGCGTATGTTTTACAATTCCAGCCTTTGCTGCTGATGTTTCCAACACCACAATTATTGATTGTGGAGACGGCTATTACCTGAAAGTAACGCTAACTGAGTATGTTCCCGAAGCAGCAACCAGAGCCATTTATCAGAAAACCGCAACATCTAAAGCTGATGCTTATCATGGAAACACCTATATCGGCACGTTCTATTTGAATGGAACATTTCAGTATGATACTGTAACTTCTAAGGCAACGGCCGATAGCTGGTCCGCTTCCTCCTCGTATGGTTATTCCGGCGATTCGTCGCGGTCGGGGAACAAAGTATCCGGCTACTGCACTTCAATTATGCAGGCGGGAAAAACTCACTATGTCTATAACCTGTGATAAGAACGGTAAAATCAGCTATGACTGATAAAGGAAACCATCCGCCCATTGGACGGATGGTTTTCTAATATTAACAACTGATTTTCCAATTCCCTCAACCTGCCGCAGATGCAACGTAAACTGCGACACCTGCGTCATACCCGTCCGCTGGTCAAGATACTGCACCGCCACATCCGCCGTCACGGTATCGCCGCCTTGGAAAAGACGGGATTCATCAACCCTGCAAACACATAACTTTCATTCCCAATCACCGGCAGCACACCGTCGCTGACATAGTACGAAAGCTCCTGTTCGGTTGCCGCTGGGTACAACGTGAAAACGTGGTCAAAAACTCTGTGATCTCTGTGCTCTCCTGCGCGGATACTGTACCATTCTGGCTCGGCGGCTTTGGGAACGTAGCCGGACTTTTGGGGCTTTCCCGTGATTGTCGGGCTTTGGATAATGACCATATCGCCCGTATCATCCACATACATGGAAACCTCATAAACAGACGTGATAACGCTGCTCTCCTCCCCGTTTATGACATTTTGCGACACGGAATAGACAATTTTATACACTTTATCCCCAATTTCTTCCACAGACCAAATCTGTACGTCCTGTACAGTGGACGCCGTCGGCACATCACTGCGCACCGTGTCCGCGGTCAAGGCTTGCAGCTCGTCCGTGAGATAATATTTCAGGTTTTCTGTCCGCCGCTCGATCGAATCCGCAGACTGTTCCCACGAGTAATACACCTTGGCGAAATTCGTCACAAAGCTCTCTATCGCATTCGTGTCCGTAACTTCCTCCTGCACCACTGTCGTTTCATGAACGGTGTGCGTATCCACCGCTGTAAAATCCTTATACACCGCGAAAGCAAACGCGCAGATGAGCAGCGCCCACAGCGCGATCACAACCGGCCGCCGCGTCCCAATGCTGAGGACACGCGGCTTTTTCTGTTTTCCCTGATTTTTGTTTCTATTCTGGAACATATCGTTTCCCTGCCTTTCTGTACTTCACTGTCCTACCCGTCCGGCACAGACCAGATGCGCCTGCCAATAGGCGCTGGTCAAATCTGCAAACCCGATCGGGTTTCCTGCGTGGTACATCCGGTTATCGCCCACATAAATCCCAACGTGCGTGATATAATCGCCGCAGTTATACGTCCCCTGAAAGAACACCAGATCGCCGGGCTGGGCGTCCTCGAACGGGATATGCCGGGTCGCGTCGTACTGCGTCTGTGCGGTGCGCGGCAAGGTGATACCCGCCACGCCGTAGCACCATTGCGTCAGGCCGGAGCAGTCAAAGGATGTTGTCGGGGACGCGCCGCCGTAGACATATTCCCAGCCCTGGTATTTCAGTGCTTCATTCATGATCGCATTTACAGTCTCGCTATCAAACTGTGCGGCATACAAATACTCCGATACCAGCCGGACATAGAACATATTTCCATAGTCGTACCGCCAGCCTCCGTTTTCCGCGACTGAAATCTCGTTTTTATAGGTCACACGCACACCGCCGGACTTTTCCTCTGCAAACGCCTGCGCCAGCTCGAAGCTGTACTTGCCGCCGTGCGACGCGACATAATCCAGAAACCCGCCGCCATAGTTGTACGCCTGTATCACGCTGTCCAGATCGCAGCCGAGCCGGTCCGCCTTGTCGATCAGTTCCGAGAAATACTTGCAGCCCTGTGCAATGGATTGCTCCGTGCCGAGCGAGTTCGGCGGCAGGCCCATAGATTCCGAGGATTGCATCACGTCCTCCAGCGTGCCGCCGGATTCCACCTGTATGATCGCAAGCAGGACGTTGACGTACTCGGAAATGCCGTACTGCGCCGCGTACCGCTCCACCATCGGCCGGTGCGCCAGCACCGCCGCAGACAGATTTGCACCGCCATAGTAAATGCCGCCCCTGCCGCCGTCCTCGTCTGATGCAAACAGGAGGGCAACCAGCAGGAGCAGGCAGAAGAAGACGGCAAACAGCCCTGCAAGGGGCAGCGCAAGATATTTCAGCTTCATTTACTGTTGCCCCCATTCTGCTTGCCGCCCACGTTGCCAGTATGCCCCATGCCATCGGGCTTGTTCCGCATCGTCACCGGCTGTTTGTGCTGCACCGCACGTTTATCGGCAGGTTTGGGAACCTGATTTTTCATTTCCGGCACCTTGGGCGCGGCTGTCACGACAGGGCGCACCGTATCCTGTTTGCCCTGTGCTTGCGCAGCATTTTTCGCCTGTACTGCTGCCGGACGGTCTACCGCATCCGGCCTGCGGCTTTCCGCGTGGACGGACTGTTTTGCCGATGCGACATTCTGCCTGTCCGGTTGCTTCATACGTTCGCCTGCATCCGTCTGAGCGACCGCCGGACGTTCATGCGGCTGGGCTGCCGGTTTGCGTGCTGTGCCGCCGGAAACCTGTGCCATACCAACAGCATCCACCGCCGCAGGCCTTCCCTGTCTGCCTGAGACAAGCTGTTGCTTGGGCTTAACGTCCTGCGCTTTCTCCGCCTTTGGTGCACCGGCCGCAATGACCGGCCTTTCATGTGCCTGCTGGATTGCAGAATATTTTGTTTCCACCTGTTCCGCTGCCGTTACCGGACGTTTTGTTTCCTCCTGTGCAGATGCCGTTGCCGGACGGCTGCGCGCCGTGCTGCTGCTCTTGGCAGTCCCCGCAGTAGGCTTGTCCGACTGGGCGGGAAGTACAGCCGCCGGAGCATCATACATGCCATCATGGGACGGCGGGTTACCCCCTTGTGGCGGTGCGCCGGTGCCGCTTCCCGAACCGCCGCTGGGTAAGCCCCTTACAGGCACTTCCGGCAAGCCGTGTACCGCACCCGCCTGTGATGCCCCGCTGCTCCCACCGTCCGGCCGGTTGCTGCGATACCGGTATCCGCTGTCCACTGTGCCTGCCGTACTGCTGGAACGGCTGTTCTGCGTACTGCCGCCGTCATTCGGTCTGCTGGCCGTCGCCGCGCGCATCGTCCGGTTGAGCCTGTGGAGCTGATGATGCAGGAACATCCGCGGGCGATGCAGGATATACCGTCCCATGCCGCGCGCACCGTCGTCATGGAGGGAAAACATGCTGAGCAGGTCGCCCAGCTTGAAGTAAATCCCCGCGAACACGACCACCTGCAAAAACGCAATGATAAAGAACGGATAGCCGCTGGAAATACGGTACAGCATGGTAGAAATGCTGAAAGCCACCGTGATAACAAGCGTAATACCCGCCCGCGCCAAGATCGTATTGAACAGCTTGATCACCGCGCGCCTGCTGCTGCCCTCAAATGTCGGCACCATGCTGAGCACAAACGACACAGGCAGGAACATGGCATAGATGATGAAAAGCACCTGTGAGAAGATCATCATGCCGGTAAGCAGAAACACGAAAACCGAGATGCCGAGATTGAACAGGAACAGAAAAAACACCGTGCCGAGCCGGTTCACTGTTTTCGTGACCGTGAGGTTGGTGTTCCCGTTGTCCTCGATCTCGGCCTTGACGGCATTTTCCCGATCTTCGCCGTTGTTCCCGCCGGGGCTGGCCGAAAGCAGGCTTTCAACACGGTCTGCACCGATCGCGTCCGTGTCCGTATCCCCGAATTGCAGGAGCAGCCACGGCTGCTTGACCTGAATGGAAAACAGGCTGTCCCGTATCAAATCCACGCTGTCCGCACCGCTGCTCTCCACATCCGGCAGGACGATCTTTGTCCCCACGGACAAACTCGCTGTGCTGACGTCCTCGGAAAACTCGTTCAGGCGCTTCACGCAGTCCGGCGCATAGGCGATCAGCGCACCGGACAGCACGAAGATCAGCACCATGTTCATCACCGCACGCACCGCTTTTGTCGTCTCGCGCTTGATAAGCCCCGTATATGCCACATACGTACCAACAATCAGGATGATAAGCAGGAGGAAGCCCGCATAAAACCCATCCGCAGAAAGCCCGCTGGGGGAGATGCCCGCGATAGACTGAATGTTCCGTCCAATCTCGTCCGCTGCATCCGAAATAAAGTCCAGCCCGTATGCTTCCTGTACCAGATAGCCGGACGCATTGGAAAGATATAAATTGATTGTCCAGATAAAATTCGTGATGCAGTACAGGCCGTACATGACCTGCTTGCCGATGCCGTCTATCCAGTTCCACGGCAGCCAATCCCACCTGTTGTCAACGTAGAAGTCAAGCTGATAATTTTCCAGCGGGTAGCGGCTGTACTCGTGCGCCGCATCCACCGTATCATCCACGAGCCCAACCGCGCCCGCAGACGGGCAGAACACCAGAAACAGAAAAACGGCAATCACAAGGATACAAGTGCCTGTGACTGCCGTCTTTTTGAACAAAGCTGTATTCACTTTTTTGTGCGTCATGCTACCACCTCGGCTTTCAGCGGCGGTCTGGTATCAAAACCATGCAGCAGGTCGGCAAAGACCGGATGAAACTGCACGATGCCCACATGCCCGTATAAGTCCTGCATCAGGCACTGGCCGTTTTCGAGGTTCCGCAGCCGCTTCTGGTTGTTTCGTCCTCAGGGTCAAGGCCGAAAACTCCAGCGTCTTTTGATCTCCACAATGTCCGTACTGCGGAACGCGAATTTCAGGCCGATGTTGTTTTTCAGGCTTTCATCCGCAAGGTCTGCCGCATTCTGCGTGACGAAATACACCGCCGCATTCATGGCGCGGCCTGCCCGCACCAGCTTGTTTGCCAGCGTCTTGCCTTGCGCGACGTTCAGAAACGACCATGCTTCATCCAAATCCACGATCTTGAAAATACTCCGGTCCGTATGGATGAAGTCGAGCGCAAAGGTGCTGATAACAATGAGCATGGCGACAGACAGAAGCTCCATCGTCGTAAATTCCTCAAACGAAGTACCCTTGTCCGGCAGCACCAGATCGGCTACCTGTATGATATTGAGCTGCTTTTCAAGGCTGATGGACTTTTTGATGTTCCCATCCGAAAACAGCAGGTGCGCAAAGTCGTAATCCGTGAAGCTCTCAATGTGGTCTGCGATACCCACCGCAAGCGGTGAACCCTCTTTGCGTAATTCCTCAATGACACAGAACAGGCCGCGCCGTTTGCTGTTCGTGACCGTGCGCACCGCCCGCCGCAGGATGGGGAAGTGGTTGCCATCCCGCGAGGAAATGCCGGTTAAAAACGTGAGAATATCTATCGCAAGACTTTCCGCGTCCTTGGGGCGGCGCATGATGACATAGGGGTCCAGCATCCCACGGTTGCGCTCGTCCGAGGTCAGGTTGACAATATTGATCTCGTCCGCGATCTCAGGGAAATCACGCTTCCAGTTCCCGCGCTCCGCTTTCGGGTCTACGATCAGCGCCCGCGCGCCGTACAGCACCGCGTAATACACCAGCAGGTTATTGGCAAAGCTCTTGCCGCCGCCGAGCGAGCCGAGGAACGCCGCAGACAGCGCGTTTGTGACCGAGCCTTTCACGCCCTGGCTGGCCAACGCGGGCTGCAAATACACATTCCGGCCGGTGTCCACGCCATAGGCAAGATAGATACCGTCCTTTTCCCCGAGCATCTGCGCCGCGCCGAAACCGAGACCCGCAAGGAAATCACTCATAACATACTGGATATAGTCGTTCATATACCGCTTACTTGCCGGGATAAACTCATGGTGCAGGCCGATCATATCACCCACCGGGCGCACCAGCTTGACGTTCATATCGTCGTAGAAATCCCGTACCGCATTGCACCGCCGCTTGAGTTCTTCCTCGTCCGGCGCGGTGACGCGCACCACATAGGACAGCTTGTACATGGCTTCCTTGCTTTGCCCCAGTTCGGTTTCCAGCTCATTCACACTGTCCAGTGCTTCCGCAATTGATGTGCTGGTCTCGTCCCCGCTTTCCCACGCATGGTTGTCCAAATCCTTTAATTCCTTTTTCTTATTGCGGACAGTGGACAGGGCTTTCTTGTTGGTGATGATCTCAACATTCATGCTGGTATCGACGGGGAACGTGAATTGCTGCTGCTGATAATAGAAAATCTCGGACGACGGGAAATCCAGCTCCCCGACCACATCCGAGATCGTGAAATAAGCAGTATACGCCTCACAGTCATCATGCGATATGCGCAGGTACCGCCCGTATTCTTCCATCAGGCAGCGCGTGGGCTTGATCAGGTCGTACCGCTTGACAAGCGTTTCACCCTTTAATTTCTTTTTGGGCAAATGAAATTCATAGTCCTCATACGCGGTGCCGCTTTTCCCGTACAGGTGTTCCAGCAGATAGCCGAAATCATCCTTATCCAACCGCCGCACCTTAAACCGGCGCGAAATCTTGCTTTCCAGCAGCTTTTCCATCTTCTGATAGCGCAGTATTTCATCATTCGGCATGGATGCGAAATCACCCATCAGGGTATGGTTCACATCCCGCAGGAAACCGGAAAAGATATTTGCCGCCTGACGGCCGATATTCCCGCTGTCCTGCTCGTTCAGCAGCAGCTTGAAGCCGATATAGAACCGGTAGTCCACCTGATTTTCCCCGATCATGGAGACAAGGGCTTCCGTCTGTCCGTCTATGCGGCGCAGCGCAGCTTCCCGCAGGTTGCCGGAAGCATACGCCTTGGAACGCTCCTGCGCCGCACGGATGCTGGATTCCGTGCTGATCTGCAGGGCGTGTATCTTGCCGTCCCTGTTCTGGGCGATAAGCTGCCGGAACGCATCGTGCACAGCTTCTTTCTGTTCCACACTTAAAAATGAGTAGTTGTATGGGATAAGCTCATAGTACGCGAAGCACTCCCCGTCATGGTTCCAGACAAGGTTGTTTTCGATATATTTAATCGGATACTGCATCTACTATCACGCTCCTCACCGCCGTAATGGGCTGTCCTGTTTTCTCCTTGCGGAATTTTACTGCCTTGCCTGCAAAGGTCTGTTTAGGGCGCAGCAGATAGGCCGTGTAGGATTTTACAAAGCTGAACGGCTTCTTGCCGTCCCATGTCTTTTGGCTCATAAACCATGTGATACCGGCAGGGATGCCGAAATACTTGAGCAGCGCGCCGTCTATCATGGAGAGCGGCGGCAGTTCCCCCAGCGCCAGCACCGCAAACTCGCAGGCGACAAACCAAGCCATTTGCGAAAAGGTGATGGGGAACGGCAGGCGCATATCATTGATCGCGTATATGACTTTCTCAACAGACCAGATACTGCTGTAACTTCGTATTTTCTTCACATCATTGCACCTCTTTCTATTTCCGTCTGCGGTACTCATGCCAGCCGCAGGTATAGAATATTTCTTTGCGGTTTACCCAGCGGGCAAACCGCTTTTGTTCTGCTGTCGGCTCACACCCGCCGTCATAGTCCCGGTACGGCTGTGCGAATGGCTGGATGCCTAATGCTTTCAAGACAAGCGCGCGGTGATACGCTTCCTCTACATCCTGCACCAGCATATACGACCACAGGCGGTGTGTACCGATACCGGCTTCCCGCAGATAGGCGACGGCCTGCGCGATCACAGGCAGCATATCAGACGTATCACAGGACAGCCGCACATACTTCACCCAATGCAGCTTAGCGAGCATTGCGGCGATCTCCGGTGTAATAAGCCGGGTGTCTAACCCTTGGTTGAAATCCACTTTCACATCCGCATGGCCCATTTCCTCTATCTGTTGCAAACCGTGCTCGTGCGCCAGCACATTATTGTCCAAAAAAATGATCGTCCGGCTGTCCGGACGCTTGATCTCCTGCCATGTCGCGGCAGGGCGGATGCCGCCCTCTTTGCGCGGGACGATACACCACGGGCAGGAACGGATACAGCCGCGCGTAAGGAAACCGACAGCATACGGGTAACGCGGGTAAATCGAGTAGTCCGGCGGCATGGCTTCTATTTCCTCCGGCAGGCTGCCGTAATCCCTGTACCCGGTACCGCCTTTGATGATCTCGTCCGCCTGCATAACCGTATCGTTATCCGGTGAAAAGGTGAACACCTTGCTCATATAGATACGGTCATAAGACAGCATCCCGTCCCACCACTCGACCGTATCACCCCGTGCCTTGTGCCATGCCGAAATCCGCATCAGCGCAAGGTTCGGGAAACCGTTATGCCCGTTCACATCGACAAGGCCGATACGGCGGGCATCTTTGGTATGATTCATTTGTTCTAACTCCTGTTTTCCAAAAATATATGGGTAGGGGGGGCGAGGAACGAGGCCCACGCCGCCTGCGTCTTTCCTCGCCCCCTGCGCCCGGTTATGGATAACTGCCATGCAGTTACCCACAGCCGGACACACCCCCACACCATTCTCACAGCGGCGGGCGAAAGAGAAAACGGTTAAACTGCGATCTCAAACACACCATTCCGCGTTTCAACAAACGTACCCTCCATAGATAAGTCGCGCCCATACGCTTCATAGTCAAAGTAGTATATCAGGTGGTCTGGTACGGAGATATAACCTTCCTCCACCATTTGACGCGCTACATCCGCCATATCTTCGCAGCCGGGGTAATAGATAATGTCGTCCTGATGGTCGCACAAATCCTCAATACTGCTGAAATAGCCTTGCAGTTCACGTAAATTATCCTGGATATACTCCGGCAAATCCTCCACCATTTCACACAGGCGGTTGACTTCCTCAATAGGCGTGTACTCGTCTATCTCAAAGGGCAGCTCGTAGTCGTGGATGGCGTATTCCTCGTAAAATTCGTTCGGGCCGATGCGCTCCGCCATTTCGTCATAGTCTATGGGCGGTTCAAACCAGTCGCCGACAAGCTCGCCCTCGTTGTATTTGCCGAGGTTCGCTACATATACCCGCATTTCTTCCATAATCCATTCTCACCTCCACCATGCAGGCATAAAAACGGCCGGTCTCACATTGAAACCAGCCGTTACATCAAACTCAAAAGCCCATGAGATAAGGGACAGACACACCGAAATACACTGCGAGCCTGTCCCATACTTCCTGATCTCTCGGTATACTGCTTCCATTTTCATAGTTTGTAAGCATACTCTGTGATACGCCTACCAGTACCGCAAGTCGTTTTACTGTGATACCACGCGCCCTGCGCAGCATCTTGATACGGTTTTGACGATAGCGCACATCCACACCCCATTCCTTATGCGCCGATGATCTGATTGAACAGCGTGAGCAGAACGTCTTTCACGCCTGCCGCATTGAATACAAGGCCGACCGCGATCAGCGACACGACCAGAAAACCAATGAGCTTGGAAAACTCGCGCTTAAAGCCGAGATAAATACCAATCACCACGATCGCCATAAGCACAAGAGACTGGGCGTTCGTAAGAAACCAGTTGTAAAGGTTGACGCCGAAATTCATAGGCTAATATTCCTCCATTCCGCTTGTAATTAAACTTTTGCTTGCATTTTATTCTGTAATTACAACATCCCCGATTTCCTGAAGCTGCTGTTCAATGATCTTGCGGTGCTTATCTGCCAGCTCGGTTGCCGCAAGCATTTCTTCCATGATATTTGTCCCGCATTTGCGGTCTAACTCCAGCAGCATCTTCCACGACGGCGCGACCTGATGGGACAGCCAGTTCAGCGTTTTTTCAAGGCTGTACGGCTCAGGGTCAGTCGTCAGTTTGAGCCGGTCACGATGTTCCCCAATAAACACCGACCACATATGGTTCAGCGGCCAATCTTCGGGTGATTTTCGGCTATCCCTGTCCACGAACCGGACATACCGGTTAATAATGCCGAACGCAGTATCTTCGGGGCTTTCATTAGACACCAGATCATAAACCGCAAAATAAGCACGGTCATTTTTCAGCCGTATCTCAAACCGGTTCTTGACTTCCGCATCTTCGACTGGGATGCCTTTTTTCACAAGCTGTTCATAGGCCTTTTCGTAAATGCAGAAATACAAATCGGATTGCATTGAGCCGATATACAACGTCGCGCCCATGCTCTCTTTGTTTTCCTCCCGCAGATGTGCAAGCCCGCCTGTCCGGTATGCCTTGAAACTGCGGAATACCGAGATACATTCCCCGCGGTCGCACTTATCACACAGATAGGGAATATCCAAAATCCCCGCCCTGTCATTGACCGCAAGGTCTATCCGCTTGAATACCGCATCTTCATCAAGGCATTGCCGGAAAAACTCGTACCAGCTTCTTTGCTGCCCATCCAGATAGGCTTCAAACTGGCGGCAGCCCTTACCCTTGAGTTCGAGCAGCACACCATTTTCCTCCTTTGGAGAAGTCATAACAACAACATCCCCCAGCACATACATACTGGAATAGGAGTAGAGCCCATGATCTTCCTGCGCCATATATTTCATTTTGAGCCGCAGCACATCTTCGATAATATGCCTTGCGTCCATCGTAGGGAAGCGGATGCGCACATAGTCGATCATCAGGTTAAGCGGGTCTGGGTACAGGGTCTTGAGCGCCGCGGCGAGCCTTTTCCTTGTCTTGTCTGTCACCGGCAGCTTTCCGGTTTCCAGACGGCACAGGTATTCACGCGAAATACCTGCAACAGCGGCAACCGCCTTGCGCGAAATACCGTTGCGTTCCCGTTCTTCACGGAAATACCAAATCCATTCGTTGTTTTCCATGAGATGGTCTCCTTTCTGCGTCATGTGACATTGACGCCCGTTTTTGACATAACCCTTAAAAGCCCAAAATCCAGACGGCATCAGGGTTTCTACTTTGTAAAGCGGCTGGCCATTGGCGATTTGTACCCCCCTGTTAGATACAGGGTTCAGGATGGGCGCGGCCGCCGCCATCCGCCCTTGCCGCGCTGGCGGCTTTCGCGCTGCACGCCGCGCGCGGCAGGGCGGGGCGTGCAGACAGAATAGCCTACACCTGGTACGTCACTTGCAAGAGTATGCCGGAAAAGGAAAGCTCGATATGCTCATCCGCCGGACGGTAACTGTCCTGCATACAGAACTCCCATACCGCAGCATCCTCGAATCCCAGCCAGACCATTTCGGAAACTTTTTTCTGCTCCGGATTGTCCCGCAGCTTCGCTTCAAGGAAACGCACGGCAGCGTCGATATTGCTTTCGATCTTCTGTATCCGTCCGTCTGCTTCCCGCATGACCTGATTAAATTCCGGTACTGTGAGATCAGACGCCGAACCGCCTGCGAACTGCAATTCATCCAGCTCGTTTACATGAAACCATGTTGCGATTTCATCCTCATTGCAAGGGAACGCAACCGTTTCCACAATGTTTTCGTCCCGCCCCTTTGTTGTGACCAGACGTTTCACAGGCATTGCCATTTATCTGTCCTCCATCTTTTCACCACTGCCGCTTGTTCTTCTGCTCACCGTAATACACGGTAAGGCTGCCGCGGCTGAACCATACCTTTGTCTTTTCGTCTACCGGCTGGTAATCGTCTTTCATACACCAGTTCCAGACCGTCGCGTCCTCAAAATTGAGCGGCACACTTTCAGACGAGCCGCGCCACTCCGGGTTCTGATCCAGCTTATCCATCAGGAAGCAGACCGCTGTGCCGATCATGCTGTTGATCTTCTCCGCACGCGCATCCGCTTCACGGATGATATGGTTAAACCGCGCTACCGACATACGGCTGTCCGGCCGGTCCACAAAATACAGCTCTTTCAGATCGTCTACCTGGAAGCGCTGTAAAACTTCTTCCTTATTGCAGGGAAGGTCACCATCCCCATAATATTTTCATCTTTATCCCGCGTAGATAAAGCCCGCTCAATCATATCTTTCATCGAAAACACGTCCTCCGTATCGTCATTATCCATTGTGCTTTCATCCACTTTCATAACCGGCGAAAACTGCCGCCCAGCCGCCAGCGAGCCGATCTCCGCAGAAAGTCATATCCCTTGGGGACAATGGGCGTGTAAAACTCGGTAATGACGCCTTTTCCCGTATCCGCATAGCCGCCCCTTGACGTTCTTAAAGAAAAACTCTTTCTTCACTTCACCGAACATCATACTGTATCCCAGCTCGGACATGCGCCCCAACGCAACGCGGAAGTTAAATTGGTCACGGATGCCGTCACCGAGATACTTTGCGTCGGACGCTGGCAGGCGAGTATCAAAAAACCCGCCTGCCGTCCCAGCATGACGATCTGCTTGAGCTTGTTTAACACGTCCTCACGCTCGCGCGTGTTCAGCATTTCCATGAAGCGACATATTCATCGAATATCAGAAAGTGCGGCTCCAAGCCGAGATAGGCGTAGTTCTCGCCGGTCTTATAGCCCTGCATGGACTTCATGCTTTCGCTGCGCTGCATCATCCCGTCGCAAAACCGGCTGACACAGGCGGCAATATCCTCCTTGCGGTAATACACTTCCGGCATCACGGAGGACAGGTCTGCCAGATCAGCATTTTCGGGTCTAAGATGTGCAGCACGGCATCGGTCTGTAAAAGCGCCTGGATGATTGTCAGGATGAAATACGTCTTGCCGCCTCCCGTGCCGCCTGCAATCAGCATGTGCGGGAGCGTATCGTATTCCCACCAGACGTTCTTCATCAGCCGCAGGCACCCGCCCTCGGCTTTCGCTTCGGCAATCGGGATACGGTTTGCCACCATATCATAAAGCAGGGTATATTCCACATACCCGTCCCGCAGCTCGCGGCTGACCAGCTCGCAGTACAGGCCGCTTTCCAGCTTGGTTTCCAGATGCAAAAGCGGCTCCTGATATTTTCCCATCGTGATTTCCACTTGAAAATGTAAAAGCCCGTTTTCCATGCGGTAATACATCCGTGGAAAACGGGCTATCTTCGTTTTTGTATCTGAACTGGGTAAATCCTTGAAAAAGCCGTCCTGCTTAGTCCGTTCGGCCTGCTCGTACCACTGGTTTTCGAGTACCATACGCGCCAGCTTTTGACGGTGCATGAGCTGCCGCACAGTGTCCGGGAACAGACGGTACAGCAAGGCGAGCACTACTCCAGCGATCACCGCCGACACAATACCGCTGAACAGCAGATACGGCACATTCCAGTGCAGCATGGACAGCCTGTGCCAGTCTGTTTGCAGGATGGTTTTCAGGTTAAGCAGAACCATGACAGCAGAGAAAACAGGCAGAACAATACCGCAGGCAGACCGGAACATCAAATCCTTATCCGCCGGGCGGATACGCTTGCCGCGATACCGGAAATGCTTCTAAGGCTTACGCTTTCTTATCCGGCTGGTTATCCTTGCGCGGCTGGGCGGGCTGCCCGCTGTTCGACGCGGATGCCGTTTCCGGCTTGACCAGCACGATATCCTCCGCCTTGATATACCAGTCTACATCTGCATTGTCGCCGAACGTCGCGTGCGCCACAGCGCCGAATCTCGCGCCCACAAGGTCTACCACCGCATTATACGGATAGTCCCGGACTGGGACGCTGGCCGGGATACTCACCTGGATCATGCGGCCCTGCGTTTTGCTTTTCAGATCATAGGTCCGTTCTTTTACCACATCCGACCGCGTACCGTCCTCATTCTGCACATAGACCTCGCGGCGCATGGAGGAAAACGCAGCTCACCCAGCGTAGGGACATGTCTCCTGTAAATCCATTTCCGAATCTTGCCATAGTATAACACCAAACCTTTCTGCCTTACGCCTTGATAATATCATCCGCGTGGATAATAAAATCTATATAACCATTCCCGTTGATCGCGTAGCCTTCCGCCGTCACCCACGGGTTGACAAGCTGCACCGGCTCCATATAGGCAAAATGTTTTTCACCCGCCTGCGCAGGGATCACAACTTCGATATCGTCCGCACGCTGTACATCCGAAAACAGCTTGTACCGCCGCTGGACAACAACTTCCTGCCGCCCGACACGCTTTTATCTTCACGGCTGGCCTGTTCCGGTCCGCCAAATTCCAGATTGCCAAGGTCTTTTCCTTGTCCGGGACTACAAACAGTAAATTCATAAGGTTACCTCCAAACTGCTGTTATCGTTTATTTTGTCATTACTTCTGCGATACCCGCCATGATATACTCCGCGCAGGGCAGGGCGATCGCATTGCCGAGCGCAAAGCAGCGGGCATGGTCGCTGATGGCTTCATTTTAGAGCCGTATGCTGTCCAGCCTCCGGCAGGCCCATGAGCCGTTCACATTCTAAAGGCGTAAGGTCACGGATAAAACCGCCCTGCTCTTTGCCCTCATACCAGAACGCAAGGGCTGTCCTACACTGGCGCAGAGTTGGGAAGGGTTCGCCGTTTTGCCGAAGCACGCGCGGAAGCCTTTTGATCGCCCTGCTTTGCCATTGACCGCATCCGCCGGAGCTGGAAGGGCGCACGACGGGTACCTGCCGCCCTGCTGAGCAGCAGGTATTCGATCTCTGCAGGCGGCGGGCAGCCTGCTTTCACCGCAAGGCGCAGGATACGGGAACACACCGCGGGGCTTAAATAATACTTCTGCGGCACGCTCTCCTGCAAAATCCGCCACGACGAACACCCGCCGCCTACGCTGCGAAAGGGCGGGTTCTCCCCAATACTGGGCGTCCATGAGCCGCCAAGCGGTATCAGCCCGTCCCCCTCGCACCATTCCGGCGTGCGCCCAGATACCGCTATCAGGCATTGGAATTTCGGTATCTGTGAATGCGCGAAGCACGGCTGCAAAATCCAACCGGTCATTTGAAGAAAGACTTCCCATGACGTTCTCCCATACAGCGAAAGCTGGATACCGGTTATCTGTTGCATTTCTCATTTCCTCTATAATGCGCATGGCCTGATAAAACAGGCCGGATTTACTGCCTGCCAGACCGGTACGGTTGCCGATCTGCGACAGATTTTGGCACGGCGAGCCGAACGTAACCACATCCACGGGCGGTATTTTGCCGCCGTCTATCTGCGTGATATCGCCCAGATGCAGCATATCCGGGAAATGCCGCCGGGTGACAGATACCGGCGCTCTGGCGATCTCACTGGCCCACGCGGGGACAATCCCGCAGCGGGACGCGGCGAGGGGCACGCCGATACCGTCAAACAGGCTGCCGAGTTTAAGTGCGGGCACGGCCAGACCTCTTGTGATTACGCGCCCGCACGCCGTCCATGCTGTTCCACTTTGGGATTTCCACGGATACGGGAAAGGCAGTCACAGTGCTCGTCCGGTCTAAATTCGCTCCGCAATAGGGGCAGGTGTGATAATACATAAGCTATCCTCCTGATTCTGGTTAGTTGTTCACTCTACGTTGATTGCGGCGGTGGCCGGGCGCATTGAACAAATAGTAATCTTTCTCCTGATATTGTTAAGATAAGCACTTTATACACTCCTCAATTTGTGGTAAAATAAAACCGCCCTCTGGAATATCCAAGAGGACGGTATAAAAAGGGGACAATATGTAATTGTAATGGGAACTGCGATGCCGGAAACTTTCTTGTGAATGATGTGTTAGCTGTTGCTGCCGCCCGTTTTCTGACACCTTGAATGACACCAAAGGTTCTGGCTGGTGCCGATTTGAAACGGTCTGAAACAGGAGTTTCTGAAAAAAACTTACGCTGCATTTCAGGAACTTCTGCTTTTAGAATCTCACGTTATCAGCACTATTGAAGGCGGAAAACGACATTCCTGTCACTATTGAGAACATTTCTCGTGGTTGAGAGAAATCTGCTCTTGAAAAACTGCGGTTTCTACCCTCTTGGAACTCCCGTTTCCCTTTGTTTCATGGTCTGGCGCAGACCAGAGACCGGCGACCGCTCCGAAATAGGAGAACGGCAGAGGATTTTTTCTGCCGTAGGGGAGCACGGAGTGCTCCTGTGTCCTAACCGATGCGCAGTGTCAGACAGCGTACTGCTACACAGGCGGTTAAATCAACGCAGGCGCGACACAAGGTGAATTGCCCGAAGGGCAAGAGAAGGTCCCCTGGGGGATAACAGTGTCGCGCAATTCGTTAGCACGTTATTATAGATAGCACTTGCGGAAGATGAACAGTACGCCCGTTCCCCTATAGTCTCAGTTATGAATTATCGCCGTGCCCTCTAAGGGAAAGAGGAAGATTCACAAGAAGGAGGAAACCGTAGGTTGCTTCCTTCTTGTGCCCCCGCCGGGTAGGCGAATTCCCGCGCGGCATCAGCGCACATTCCGCCGCTTGGTAAGTGGCATCAGAAAGGTCATTTTCTATGACAAATCGCAAGCAAAAACGCAAACCGGAACCGTCTCCGAAGCCGGAGGCACCAAAGGTGCAGCACTCGCCGGGCGGCATCAAGGGCCGCTGGCTGGTGAACTCTTTGTCCTTTGTGCTCGTTATTCTGGCCGTTGTGGTTATTTTGATCTCTGTCGGCGTTTCAGGGTATTACTATGCCACCGTGCGCGATAACCTCGCGTCACGCGCGGCGACCACGTCGGACACATTCCGCAAATACTTCACCGATACTTACGATCAGTTTTACACGCAGGCGGAGGCAACCGTCACCACATTTCAGGATCAGGACAAGTTTGAACAGCAGTTTCTGGACGCAAACGGCCGCATTCTGCTGTCCACCTCCGGATTATCCGGTGGCGGCGTTGCTTCGACCGAGGATGCATCGCAGGCGCTTTCCGGCCAGAAAACCGCGGTTTTCACCGGCAGAGACCCGCTTTCCGGCGAGCGCGTGATGAGCGTCACAGCGCCGCTGCTGAGTGCGCGCGGCGATCTGGTCGGCGGCGTGCGGTATATCACCTCGCTGCGTATCGTCGAACGGCAGATCTGGATGATCGTCGGCTTCTCTCTGCTGGCGTGCCTGCTGTTCCTCATGCTGGTTGTGGCGTCGAACAGCTATTTTATCCGGTCGATCGTCGATCCGGTGCTCAAGATCAACACCATCGCCAAGGAGATCGCGGCCGGACGTTACGGCGTGCGGCTGCAGAAGACCTATGATGACGAGATTGGTGAGTTGTGCGATACCATCAATTATATGTCGGACGAGATCAGCCGCGCCGAACGCATGAAAAACGATTTCATTTCTTCGGTTTCACACGAACTGCGTACACCGCTGACCGCTATCGGCGGCTGGAGTGAGACACTGCTGGCCGGCGGCGGCGAGGACCCGGAGGAGGTCATGCAGGGCCTGACGATCATCCAGAAGGAGGCGGGCCGTCTGACCCGCATGGTCGAGGAGCTGCTGGACTTTGCGCGCATCGAATCCGGCCGCATGAAGCTGGAGATCGAGACGTTTGATATGTCCATCGAGCTGTATGAAGCGGTCTATATGTATGAAAATCTGCTCAAAAAGAGCGGAATCCGCCTGCTGTACGACGAAGATGTGGATGCAAACTACTACATCAACGGCGATCGCCACCGCATGAAGCAGGTGTTTCTGAATATTCTGGACAACGCCGCGAAATACGGCGGCGACGGCAAGCAGATTGATATTGACCTTAAACGTGACGGCGGCAACATCGTCGCGTCTGTGCGCGACTACGGTCAGGGTATTCCCGAAGCGGAGCTGCCGTTTGTTAAGGAGAAATTCTACAAGGGGTCGTCCAAGCAGCGCGGCAGCGGCATCGGCCTTGCCGTGACGGAGGAAATCGTTTCCATGCACGGCGGTACGCTGGATATCGCGTCCGAGGTCGGCAAGGGAACGACGGTGACCGTCACCATGCCGTCCGCCAAGTCCGAGGAGGCGCTCGGCATTACCGGTGCCATTTCGAAGGCACCTGAAACCCCGTTTACCGAAGGAGAGCATTCATGACAACGCAAAAGAAAACCACCATCGGCGGTCAGGCGATCATCGAGGGTATTGTAATGAAGGGACCTAAGAAATCCTGCACGGTCGTGCGCAGGGCGAACGGCGAGCTTGTCAGCAAGACCGAACCGACGCCGAGCCGTGCCCCGATTTGGGAAAAGCCAATCTTCCGCGGCGCGTATACGCTGTTTACCGCTATGAAGGAGGGCATGCAGGCCATCAACTACTCCGCGTCCTTCTTTGAGGACGAGGAAGCCGATGTGCCGCCGTCCAGGTTTGAACTCTGGCTGGAAAAGAAATTCGGCTCGGAGGGTCTGAACAAGGTTATCCTGAGCATTTCGACTGTCATCGGCATTGCCCTGCCGATCGGCCTGTTCATCCTGCTGCCGAGCTTTCTCGGCGGTTTTGTGCCGAAAACCTGGGGTGTGCTTGCGCGCAATGTGCTCGAGGGCTGCGTGCGCGTTGTGCTGTTCCTGCTGTTCATGTGGTCGGTGTCGCATATGAAGGATATTCGCCGCACGTTCGAGTACCACGGTGCAGAGCACAAGACCATTTTCTGCTACGAAGCAGGCGAAGAACTGACCGTTGAAAATGTTCGCAAACAGGGCAAATACCACCCAAGATGCGGCACCAGCTTCATGTTTGTGCTGATTATCATTGCGACTATCGTTTCGTCGATCGTCTTTTCCATCATCGACATTACCAATCCGTTCCTGCGTATGCTCTCGCATTTGATCCTGCTGCCGCTTGTTGTCGGCATAAGCTACGAGTTTAACCGCTACGCCGGCCGCTCGGAGAGTCTGCTCTCGCGTGCGCTGCGCTGGCCGGGACTGATGGTGCAGCACCTGACCGTATTTGAGCCGGACGATTCCATGATCGAGGTTGCGATCACCGCGATGAAGGCGGTCATTCCGGACGACGGTTCGGACGAGTGGTAAGCGCCATGCACTATTATTTTGCGCCGATGGAAGGCGTGACCGGTGCGGTCTATCGCCGGACGCACCACGAATTTTTCTCAGGTGTGGACAAGTATTTCATGCCGTTTATCACACCGACCACGAATGAAAAGCTGACGCCGCGGCAAAAGCGCGATGTCCTGCCGGAGTACAACGAGGGTGTGCCTGCGGTTCCGCAGCTGCTCACTAAGTCTGCCGCGGACTGCATCTGGGCGGTGAATGCACTGCATGACCTCGGGTATCCCGAGGTCAATCTCAACCTTGGCTGTCCGTCCGGCACGGTGACGGCCAAGGGAAAGGGAGCCGGATTTCTCGCACATCCGGATGAGCTGGACCGGTTTTTTGACGAAGTTTTCGCAAAATGCGAGGGGATTTCGGTAAAAACCCGTCTCGGCGTGCATGAGGCAAGCGAGTTTGACAAGCTGCTCGAGATTTACAACCGCTATCCCATCACCGAGCTGACCATCCATCCGCGTGTGCGGCAGGATTTCTACAAGGGCAAGGTGCGTGAGAGCGATTTCGCGGCGGCGCTTCCGCGCTGCAGCATGCCCGTGTGCTACAACGGCGATCTCATCACCGAGCGGGACGTAAGCGCCGTCAGCGAGCGCTATCCCGATTTGCCGGCGGTGATGATCGGTCGTGCGCTGATCGCCGATCCGTCTCTCGTGATGCGCCTGACCGGCGGCAAGCCCGCAGACGCAAAAATGCTCGAGACCTTCCACGATACATTGTTCGTGCGCTACTGCGAAGCCTTCGGTGACAGCCGGATTGCCATGCTCCGCATGAAGGAAATCTGGTTTTATCATCTGAATCTGTTTGAAAACAGCGAAAAAACGGGCAAAGCGATTAAAAAAGCCAAAAATGCCGCAGAATTTCAGGCAGCGGCCGCAGCCGTGTTCCGCGATTGCAGGGTGCGGGCGAATGCCGTGCCGCTGTGGTTCAAACCCGCGTAAATTTAGGAGTTGACCCTGTGTGACCAAAACTATCAACGATGTTTACATGCAGCTTTTCCGCCGTTTGAAAGAGGGCGGCGACCCGATGCCGCAGCTGACCGCGCGGGAGATTACCGCCTACGCCTGCAAAGCAGACAAAAAGCAGACTGCCGGCTGGTCCCATTTCTACGTTGAGGATGCGACCGTGGATTACGCCGGTCTGCTGTGCGACCGCTGTCTGGACGGCGAGCCGCTGGCGTACATTATCGGCGAATGGGATTTTTACGGCCTGACCTTCAAGGTGGACCGTTCGGTGCTCATTCCGCGCTCGGACACCGAGCGGCTGTGCGAGCTGGTCATTGAGCAGGCCAAAGAGCGGGTTTCGCCTCGTATTCTCGATTTGTGCTGCGGCTCGGGCTGCATCGGCATTGCGGCGGCGCACACGGTCGAGGACGCCCGCGTGACCGCGATCGACCTGTCGGACGGTGCGCTGCACATTACCCGCGAGAACGCCCGTGATCTGGGCGTGAGCAGCCGTTTGCTGACCATGAAGGCCGATGTCATGCACGCGCCTCCGCGCGGACTTGGGCAGTTTGATATCATCGTTTCCAATCCGCCGTACGTTACCGAGGACGAAATGCAGATGCTCGACCGCAGTGTAGCCGATTTTGAGCCGCATGAGGCGCTTTACGGCGGCGAGGACGGTCTGGATTTCTATCATGCCATCTGCGACAGCTGGGGGGAGCTGCTGGTGCCGAACGGCAGGCTGCTGTTCGAGTGCGGCTGGCATCAGGCCGACGACGTGGCAGGCATCATGCAGCGGCACGGCTACAAGGATGTCACTATCACCGAGGATTACAGCGGCGTGCCGCGCATTGTGTATGGCACAAATGCTCGTCCGGATGTGGATTTGACGAGGGATGCGTAAATCGGGATTTATTAAGGAGGATATGGATGAAACTGTTTTTATGTTCGCACTTTTCAAGTGTAGGAAGTTTGATAAAAGAAGAAATTGATAACAAGAAAGTCGCATTTATTCCCACAGCTTCGCTGCGTGAAGGCTATACCGGTTATGTCGGCTCGGCTCGAAAGCTATTCAATAAACTGGGAGCAACCGTAACGGAAATTGATATTTCAACGGAGGCTTATTTAACGATACAGTCCGTTTTTGAAGATGCAGATGTGATCTATTTTACTGGTGGAAATTCTTTCTTCCTTATGGATCAGCTCCGTAAAACGGGAACGGATGAGCTATTGAAGAAGGAATTGGCAAAGGGAAAACTGATGATCGGTGAATCGGCGGGTGCGATTATATGCGCTCCAACTATCCAATATATCGAACAAATGGATGAAAAGCCGGAGGACTACTCACAAGAAGATGATGCAGGGCTTGGTTTGATTGATTTCTATGTTCTTCCGCATTATCTTACAGCACCATTTAAGAAAGTTACTGAGAAAATAATGACTGAATTTTCGGATTTGAATCTATGCCCAATTAACAACCGTCAGGGAATTGTAATCGATGGTGAAGGTTCAAAGGTTATTTGCAAAGACTAATTTGAAAATCCCAGTTTGCAATACCGTTCACAAGGAATAAAAAGAAGGCACAGCCACCTGAACTGCACCCAAAAAGTTAGACAAAAATTCAACGCAAAAATTGTTCAAGCAACCGAAAGGGCTTGCTGTCTGTGAATTGCAGGCGGTAAGCCCTTTAGTTTTGCGAGTGGGGGGTGCGGACAAAAATCCGGACTCCCAAAAGGCTCTCGAAAGGAGCCCTTTTGTGTATTCATATGAGAAAAATCTATTGCATTAAAAGTATTTCATCAAACTAATTCTGAATCGTTTATCAGACAATGCGTGGCGTATCAGCTTGACCTCTTTCGGGTCAAGTCCTACTTTCTTCAGCACATCGGAAAAGTTCAAAATCGCCATGACAGCCCCTCCTTTTTCTCTTTCCATCTACAGTTATCATGTTTTTTACCGCTGTAAAATCATATTTTCACACGCTTGCAGTATCTCTTCCAGATCCGGTGTCAGCCGTTTGCGGCACTCCTGTTTCAGATTTTCCGGTACACCATAGAATGCTTCGGCGATGCTGCCGGTGATGGCGGCCAGTGTGTCGCTGTCACCGCCGAGGGACACCGCCGTGCGGAGAGCATCCTCAAAATCCGTGCTTTCCAAAAATGCAGCAATGGCCTGCGGCACCGTCTCTCGGCAGCTCTCCACATGATGATAGGTTGGGCGGATTTCGTCGCAGGTACGGCTGAGATCATAATCAAACTTGCATTCCACATACACTTTGATTTCCACCTTGCTGTGGCCGGTGCGGGCGAGGAAAATCGCCGCAGCGACAGCTTGTGCGCCATTGATTCCCTCCGGATGATCATGGGTTACCTCGGCGGTGAGCTGCGCCAGATGCAGCGCCTCTTGTATACTCTCTGCCAGCCACGCCGCGGGAGAAACCCGCATGGCACTGCCGTTGCCATAGCTGCGGTACGGCTGCGGATTATCCTCATACAGCCATTGATTGAACCGCGCACCGTAGCCCTTGTCGGGATAAGCACGTCCCAGCTGCTGCATCTCCCGCACCAGCGCCGCTTTGATGGTGATATCATCCTGTCCGCGAGTATCCAGCAGGGCTCGTGCCACGGCCAGCGTCATTACCGTATCGTCGGTAAATTCGGATCGCTGGCTGAATAACGGAAAGTCCTTGCCTTTGTAGTTGTTGCAGTCAAACTCGTAGGGGCTGCCCACAATGTCGCCCAAAATCGCACCGTACATATTCATTATCTCCCACGTTTCTGCACATCCTCGTCGATGCGGCGCTTCCAGTCGGCGCCGAGAGGTCTTGCGGCGCGAACGCTGCAAACCGCTTCGCTGATGACCTCGTAGTTCAGGGCTGTACCGGCCTCGTCGCACTTGTAGTTCACTGCACGGTCAGCACCGATGCCAAAGCGTGCTGCTTCCTTCGCTGCGTCGATATTGGCACCAAGAAAGAGAAACTCCCAGCCGTACTTCTCCTTCTGCCGCTGAATCATGCGCCGCACCGTCTCATAGTCATAACGGCGGCTGGCATTTTCGTAACCATCAGTGGTGATAATGAACATCGTCTTTTCCGGTACATCTTCGCGGCGGGCGTACTTGTGGATGTTGCCGATGTGGTGGATGGCTCCGCCCACGGCATCCAGCAGCGCCGTGCAGCCGAGGGTGAAATACTCCTTCTCGGTCATGGGCGGCACATCCTCCAGCGGCAGGCGGTCGTGGATGACCACGCTCTCGTTGTCAAAGAGTACGGTGGAGACCAGCGCCTCGCCCGCTTCCTTTTTCTGCTTGGCGATCATGGAGTTGAATCCACCGATCGTGTCTGTCTCCAGCCCCGACATGGAGCCGCTGCGGTCCAGGATAAAAACCAATTCTGTTGTATGCTTCATAAAAAAACCTCCTGTGATTTGTTATCTCTATGGTAGCAAATCACAGGAGAGCAGTGGTCGCTTTTCAAGCGACATTTTTATGCGCCGAGCAAGCTCTGATCAAAGGCGAACAGAGCCTCGTTGATTTCAAAGACGTTGTAGTTTCCATGCTCCACGAAATACTCCACGATAATGTCAAACTTGTTGGAATGGGAGAGTGCGAACCCCGCTTTCATGAGCATATCCTTCATTTCCGCAAGCGGCAGCTCAAGGGCAATGGCAAATGCAATGACTGTGGGCTTGGAAGGTTTGTAGGACTTGTCCGAACGAATCTTCGAGAAGAGCTTCCGATCAATATTTGCCTTCTTATAGCACTGTGCGTCCGTCATGCCGCGCTCATCAATCTTCCGCAGAAGCATCTCTGAAAAGCTCTCGTCGATCTGTCCCAGTGCATCATCAAGGGTTGCCGCCTTTTTAGGGGCAACTGCCGCAGAGACGGGAGGTGTGAGCTGTTCGATTGCAATTTCACGAACGGATGCCTCGCAAGGCATCGGCTCTTCCATCCGGAAGGTGTTCATTCTGCGCAGACGCTCGGAACGACTATCGGTATGTTCGTACACATAGCGGTCATCTATGTACGCTGCAATATCAGCAAACAACTTGCCGCTGATCTGATAGGCTTTACGGTCAAAAATGACAATGTATACTGTCATTTCGTTTTCAAGAAGGAAACTGCTGATGGTGTCAATTGCAACCTTGAGAGCCTGATCCTTCGGATAGCCGAAAATGCCGGAGGAGATCAAGGGGAATGCAACCGATTCGCAGCCGTATTCCTTCGCCAGCATGAGCGAAGTCTGATAGCAGGAGATCAACAGTTCACGTTCACCATGCTGTCCATCGTACCAGCGCGGACCGACAGCGTGGATAATATATTTGCAGGGCAGCTTGTAGCCCTTTGTGATTTTTGCGTCCCCGGCTTCGCAGCCGCGGAGCGTTTCACATTCTGCCAGCAGCTCCGGTCCTGCAGCACGATGAATGCAGCCGTCCACACCGCCGCCACCCAGCAGCGATTCGTTGGCAGCGTTGACAATGGCGTCAACCTTCATTTTCGTAATGTCGTTTCTCACAACTTGGAGCGGCATAATTTTCACATCCTCTTGATTTCCGTTTGAATCTATTGTAGTAAAACCGGTTTTACTACAGGCACAATAACATTGCTTCCATGTTACAAAATCATTGCGGGTATCCTATTGATTTAAGCATAGTTCTTCTGTTTATTATCAGTTTACGCTAAAAGATAAATAAAATCAAACATTATGCTGATTGCTTTATTTTCTTCCTTTATTCAGGGTGCTCCTTCTAAAGCAACCCCAACGGAGTATGACTTTGTGGTCAGAGTGGCAGAAAGTGAGTTCATTTTGCTGGACTTTCTCGACAGGCTGAAAGGAGAAACTGCGATTGCAGTTTCTCCTTTTTATGTCGGCGGCAGGGAAAATGATAACTTTTACAATATACTTGCACATGCTCACCCGGACAGCTCCCGAATCTCCTCCTGAATGAGTTTTCCGGCAGCGGTGGAAAGCTGGTCCATCCGCTGGATACGGACCAGATCCTGTCCATAGATCGTCCGTGCATCGGGGGCGCTGGCGTTCTCGCCCATAAAGACGGCAGCGACCTGGACGCCCTGCTGCCGCAAAGCACGAACCTCCTCTGCGGTGTCTTGCACGCCTGCTTCGCCATCGTAGCTGCGGCTGAGCGGCACCTTGCCGGTGGGGAGAATTTTGCGGCTGTCATCCGGGCTGGCATCGGTCAGCAGGATCAGCAGATGCCGATCCGCCGGAGCGGTATCCAGCAGCTTTCCTGCCATGCGCAGTGCCAGTCCGTCCCGATTCCAGCCGGCAGCAAAGTAATTGAAAATTTTTCTTTCCGCGTTTTTCTCGCTGAAATCCTTGAGAATCCGCACGACCGTATAACCGCGCAGACTGCAGAAGCTGCTGACGCGGACCGGAATTCCGCAGGTAGCCAGACTGCGGGCCAGAATGTAGCCTTGCGCTGCGATAGTCTCCTGACAGTGCAGGCGCGAGGCTGAACCGTCCAGCAGCAGATCCACCGTAAAGCCGGGATTGTTTTCCTCCTCGCTGCGGAGAAATACCTTTCCGTCCTTCAGTACCGGAAGCCGCCAGATGCGCTGACTATCAACATGTCCCTGTCGGGCGGAAACGGCATCCGGCTGCTGCTGCACCTGCATGCAGTTACGGATGTGCTCGGTCAGCCGCAGGATAGAGCTTTGATACAGGTCATTGTTTTTGAGGAAATCTGCACGGTTCCGTTCGGCCTGTTCGGCCGCCTGATCGAAAAGGTGCTGCACATCGGCACGCATGGTTTTGCCTTGCACCGTTTCACCGCGGGTAAACCAGAGGTGACAGCCGAGATGGTTTCCGGTGCAGAGCCGCTGTTCAATCAGCGCCAGCTCCCGCGGGGGATACAGACTGCGGCCGAAACAGCCTTCCACATAATCCCGGTCCTCGTTTTCGCGGTCGCCGGATTCCAGCTGCGCGCGAAGCGCATTGGACGCCCGCACCATGCCGTTTTCTCCGGCCGCCGCAGAGCGGTCAATGGCCAGATCGTCGGTGCGGACCATTTCGGTCGTGAACAGCTTGGTCAGCAGCGGCACCCATCGCTCCCCGAAATGGAGGGTGAACGGCTTTTTTGCATGGGCAGTGCCGTCAAAGCGCAGATATTTCCGGAAGGCTGTTAGTACTGCCGCTGTCAGTTCCTCACCGCTCAGCGCATGGTCACTGCCCGATCGTCTGCGGTTTTCGTATTATCGGTGGTATCTGCTCAATCCCAAGCTGCTGATCTGCTTTTTCCCGTTCGCGGGACAGGAATCGGCGCATCACAAGATGATCATTGATATGCTGGTGCTGTGCGCGCGGCGCGGCATGGCGGTCTGGATCATCTCCTCCGGCATTGACGCTATCTGTGAAAAAACCGATAACGAAGAGTTTCTGCGCCGTCTGCGCTACATTAAGGAATGATGTGTGCAGGCGGCGTTTTTCTTATCCAATCTGCACGACAACCGACCTCCGACTTTGTGGGAATTCCACATTGTGACAATCTGCGGAAACCGATATAATAGAACTGTAAAAGCATAGGAAACAAAGCGGTATTCGATCAGCGTCAATACTCCTCCGGATGCCGCTTTCCGCAACAGTCGGAAAGGAGGGACTGTTATGACCGAACTGATGCTGAAGCTTGCCGCGTTCCTTGCGATGGTGATTGACCATGCGGCGGCGTGCCGTCTGGACAGGGTGTTTTTTCCGGCGTTTAGCAAGGTGTATGTGATTTCCAGAGCAATCGGACGCATGGCGTTTCCGATTTATACCTTCTGTCTGGTCGAAGGATTCCGCCACAGCCATGATCTCCGCCGATACGGCGGGCGTCTGCTGCTGCTCGGGGTCATCTCGCAGCTTCCGTATGCGTTTACGCTCAACCGCTGGTATCTCGAGCCCGCGTTCGGAGAGGTGTTTCCCGCCGATCCGAGTCGGGCGTTCCGAAACTTAAATATTCTGTTTACGCTGTTTATCGGGCTGGTTCTGCTGGTTTTCTTCCATAAAAAGCCGCTGGCGCGGGTGATTCAGTCCAAAGGGTTTGCGGTGTTCCTGCTCGCCTGCGGCGGCTTCGCGGTCTATACGGCGGAGCCGGAGTTTGACTCGCGTTTCCGCCGGCTGTGCACCGTGCTGCTCCTTGCCTCGGCAATCGCGGTCGCGCTGCTGCACGTTTGGCGAAAGCACCTTGCCCTGCGGGATTGGCTCGCGCGGTTTGCGGTGCTCGTGTTTGCTGTGCTGCTGTTTGAGCGGTATCCGCTTGCGCATCTCCGGTGCAACATCGACTACGGTGTATGGGGAATTTTGCTGATTTTGTGCCTGTCGTATGCCGAGAGCCGATGGAGCCGCGCGCTTGTTGTTTTACTCTGGGGTGCGCTGTTTTATTCCTCGCTCGGTATGCCGGATTGGGGTTCGATCCGCGGCACGGCGGCGGCAGCGCTCCTTCTGCTGCTGTACAACGGCGAGCGCAGCCGGAAACTGCACCCGAAGCTGAACAAAGCCTTTTATGCGGCGTATCCGCTGCACCTCGTGGTGATCTGGGCGATGGTGATTGCAGCGGAAGGTCCGCTGACGCAGCTCAAGCTGTTGAAGTATTATTTGTAAATCGCAAAAAACAGACCGACAGAGTGAATGTCGGTCTGTTTTTTGCAGGCTTTAAGCAGAAATTTTGTATTCTGATTTTGGCTTCGGTTCCTTGCGCGAGTTCCGTCCGCGCCTTATCAGTATGCAAAATTTATTCGCAAATCGCTCTTGTTCAATTATACGGTATTGCCTTTACAATTTACCTTTTCTACATACGCCGGAAACCCGGCTGCGGCCTAATGCGCAACCGGGTTTCTGGGCAGAATGTTTAGGATTCTTCGTTTCTTGCGGATTCAATATTCTGCAGAAGCTGTTTCTGCGTATCATCGAACAGCAGGCGCTTGTTATGCGCGAAATATGCATCGCACCCGAAGTTCTGGATAAACCACGAGGTAAACCAGTTCGCGGTCAGTTCGGTAGCGAACAGCACCAGCTCCTGCGAGTCCGGAATGGCGGCATCGAGGAAGGCAAATGCGTTTGCCAGTTCGGCATCGGTCTTGTCTGCGGCAGCTGCACGTGCGTCCACATCGGCGGAGAAAAGCGCCTTCAGGCGGTCAAACTGCTGATCCTCGGGTACTTTTTCAAGCATGAGTGTCTGCCGGTAGGTATCCAGACGCTCCACCTCGCGGGAGGCGACATAGAGCGCGTCCTTGTCAGACGAGCCGCCGTTTCGCTTGTCTGCAAGCGCGGCACGCTTTTCATCCGGCAGGGAAGCGATGGCTTTTTCGCCTTCACGGATGGCGAGCAGGTCAGCGTGAAGCGCATCGGTCAGCGCATCCAGACGGTACGCGTCACGGGCACCGTCCGCCAGCCGGCTCAGCAGCAGACCGAGTACGCCCAGCTTTTCGTCAAACGGCGCGTCCCGCAGTTCGGAAGCGCGAACCGGCTCCCAGGTGCCGGAAAGCAGCTCATCCACGCGGTAAACCTGCTTGTATTTGTCATAAAGCTGCAGATAATTCGCAAAATCACTTGCCACCTGCGGCAGCTGCAAATACTGCTCCACAACCTGACGATCAACCGGAATACCCAGCGACTCGTACACCTGCATCAGCTCGGACAAATCCTCCCAGCCGCGTGCGGTGACAAACTGCAGTCCGTCGGCGGTAGTCTCTACGCGGTAAAAATGCTCGCGCCGGATCTCAAGATAGGACAGGATGGCACCATGGATGCCGCGTCGGTACGCGTACTCCTTCCACACGCCGAAATCCTCTTCGATGTCGATTTTTTTGACGCGGTCGAGTGTTACCACGTCAAATTCCCGCACGGATTTGTTGTATTCCGGCGGATTTCCGGCTGCTACGACCACCCATCCGGCAGGCAGCTGCTGGTTGCCGAAGGTCTTGCACTGCAGAAACTGCAGCATCATCGGCGTGAGCGTCTCGGAAATACAGTTGATCTCATCGAGGAACAGAATGCCTTCTTTTACGCCTGTACGTTCCATTTCGCGGTACACCGAAGCGATAATCTCGCTCATTGTGTAGGCGGTTACTGTGCGTTCCTCGCCGCCGAGTATCACCTTGTCGATGAACGGCAGACCGAGCGCGGACTGGCGCGTGTGGTGCGTCAGCGTGTAGGAGACAAGGCCGACGCCGGTCTCCTCGGCAATCTGCTGCATGATCTGCGTTTTGCCGATGCCCGGAGGTCCCATCAGCAGGATTGGCCGCTGCCGAATCGGCGGAATGCGATACGCGCCGAATTCATCGGTCGCGAGATACGCCTTGAGCGCGTTTTTGATTTCGTTTTTTGCTCTCTTTATGTTCATGATAGTTCCTCGAATCACTCAAATTGATCCAGAAAATTATGTTTACCGTTCGCATCGCGCCAGCCGAGCAGCTTGGCGGTATCGACGTTCTTGACCGCGTTGAAGATATTCGCTTCGATCTGCGGGTTGTTTGCCGCGAGAGACGCGATCAGCTGCTTGATTTCCGCGCGTTTGGTGTCGCTTTCCAGCTTTTTTGCCGGACAGTCGCATGGCAGAAAGGTCAGACCGCAATATTCCGCCCAGTCAATGACGCTCTGCTCGCGCGTGAAATACAGCGGACGGATCAGCTCCATGCCCTCGTAATTCTTGGCCTTGACGCGCGGCAGCATGGCCTGCACCTGACCGCCGTAGATCAGTCCCATCAGCACGGTGCCGATGGCATCATCATAGTGATGACCGAGCGCGATTTTATTGCAGCCGCGCTTGCGTGCTTCGGTGTACAGATAGCCGCGGCGCATCTTTGCGCACAGGAAGCACGGATGCTCGGCAGAATGCACCCCTGCCACGTGCAGTACATCGGTATTGAAAATTTCGAGCGGAATGTCCAGCCGTTTCGCGTTTTCCTCGAGGTGCTTGCGGCCCTCCGGCGCATAGCCCGGGTCCATTGCAAGGAACACGAGGTCAAAATCCACTGTGTGCTGCAAATCCTGCAGCAGCAGTGCCAGCAGCATGGAATCCTTGCCGCCCGAGATGCACACCGCAACCTTATCGCTCGGTTTTACCAGTCCATATGCTTTTACCGCGTCCACGAACGGCTTGCGCAGTGTACGCACAAATTCGCTTTGCAGCGTTCTTTTTATCTCTTTTGCAGTCATTTTGCGCCCTTCTTATGCTGAAAATGATAGGTGATACGGGCAAGAATACTGTCCGGCGCGAAATGCCGCGCCAGTGTCATGGCCTTCATGGCTGCACCCGGAACGACAACTGCCTTGCCTGCAAACAGGCCGTCAACAGCTTCGCGCGCCACACGCTCTGCCGACAGACCGGAGAGCGAAAACCGCACGCCTGCGACTTTGTTGAACTCGGTGTCCACCGGTCCCGGACAGAGGGCGCACACACGCACCGGAGAGCCGGCGCGGCGCAGCTCCTCGCGCAAGGCTTCTGTCAGGCGCAGAACATAGTTTTTGGTGGCGTAATAGGTCGCCATCAGCGGTCCCGGCAAAAATCCCGCCGAGGACGACACGTTGAGAATATAGCCGCGTCCGCGCTGCACAAAATCCCGCACAGCCAGCTTGGTGAGAATGTGTACGGCACGCACGTTGGTGTCGATCATGCGCAGTTCCTCATCCAGATCGGCGGTGACAAACTCGCCGAACAGGCCGAAACCCGCGTTGTTGATCACGACCTCCAGTTCCTCGCTCTGTACGGCCTCGTACAGCAGGCGGCATTCCTGCTCGTCCGACACGTCCGCCGCGATGATGCGGCACGGCACCGGCAGCTCTGCCGCCAGTTCGCGCAGGCGTTCCTCTCTGCGGGCGCACAGGATCAGCTCGTAGCCGCGTGCCGCCAGCAGGCGCGCCATTTCGCGTCCCAGTCCAGAGGACGCACCCGTGATGAGTGCTTTCATGCAAATTCCCTCCGTTTTGCTCTGATATTCATATACTATATAGTATCATGATGCGTTGTCCGCGTCAATTCATGCCGTTCGTCACATTCTGTACAAATTTGCGGCCGGTTACGGGTTTACCCCGATTTCGCTTTTCAATAAGATGGGAGAATGGTATAATAATGATGAAGTATGACAGCTTATTTTTACAATGGATAATTTTTCGCCAGAAGCCGAAGATAGGAGGGGCGAATATGAAAAATAAAGAAGCAGACACCGAATTGGAATCCAGACTGCTGGAAATTCTGGTGCACCCGTGCCGTATTGAGGACATCCGGCGCGAGCTGCCGAATGCAGGCAAAAACAATCTCAAAAACGCGCTGGATGCGCTCGTTGCGGACGGCAGGGTGATGAAAAACAAGAAAAACCGCTTTGCGGTCTCCGCGCACTACGGCTGTGCGGCCGGAACCTATCTGGCTACCGAGCGGGCATTCGCGTTTGTCGCGCCGGATTATCCGGAGGGCGAAGCCAAGCCGGATGATCTGTTCATCCCGCCGAATGCGTCCGGCGGTGCGTGGCACGGCGACCGCGTGCTCGTCAAGGTGAGTGAGCGCAAGAACAACCGCGGCCGCAAGGAAGCAACCGTTATCCGCGTGCTGGGACGCGCCGGCAAGGAGCTGACCGGCGAACTCGTGCAGCGCGGCAAGGCATTTTTCGTGCAGCCGACCTCGAAAAAGTATCCGGAGATTGCGGTGGACAAGCATAATCTCGGCGAAGCCGCCGTTGGTGACTGCGTGGCTGTTTCGATCTCGCATTACGGCGATGAGCAGTTTATGCCGCAGGGCGTTGTCCGCGCGGATTTGGGCGAAAGCGGTACGATGGAGGCCGCTATCGCGGCTGTTCTGCACGAAAACGGCGTGTATGACGTATTCCCGAACGAGGTGCTCGAGCAGGCGCTCGCCATTCCGCAGGAGGTCGATATGGGCACCGCCGGCAAGAGGCTCGATCTGCGCGACAAGCTGATCTTTACCATCGACGGCGATGACGCGAAGGACTTTGACGACGCGGTATCGCTCGAAAAGCTGGAAAACGGACACTATCTGCTCGGCGTACACATCGCGGACGTGAGCCATTACGTTACGCCGGATTCGCCGCTTGACGCCGAGGCGTTCCGCCGCGGTACATCAGTTTATTTCCGGGACACGTTGTGCCGATGCTGCCGTTCGCGCTGTCCAACGGCATCTGCTCGCTCAACCCGAAGGTGGACCGTCTGGCGTTCTCCGCGCTGATGGAGGTCGATAAGGACGGCCGCCGGTATGGTGCGAAATTTGCCAAGTCGGTCATCTGCTCCAAGGCCCGCATGACCTACAACAAGGTTAACAAAATCCTCGCGGGCGACAAGGGCTGCGCGAGGAATACGCTTTCTGGTCGAGACTGCCGAGACGATGAACAATCTGGCGCACGCTGTACAAAGCGCCGCATTGAGCGCGGCGCACTCGAGCTGGACATTCCGGAGGCGGAAATCCGCGTGGACGAGAACGGCAAGCCGGTTGAAATCCGGTTCCGTGAGCGCGGCGAGTGAAAAGCTGATCGAGGAATTCATGCTGCAGGCCAACGAAGCGGTTGCCGAGTATATGTGCAAGCGCGAGCTGCCGACCGTCTACCGTGTGCACGAGAATCCCGATCCGGACAAGTTGCGCGTGTTTGCGTCGTTTGCGCGTCCGTTCGGCTACCGCATCGACCCGTCCAAGCCGGAGGATACGGCGCAGTTCCAGACCGTGCTGCGCGGCGCAAAGAACGACCCGAAGCAGCGCGTGCTGCCGACTTCTGCTCGCTGGCGCGTGCCCGCTACGCGGATGAGTGTATTGGCCATTACGGTCTAAAGGCGAAGTTCTACCTGCACTTTACCTCGCCAATCCGCCGTTATCCCGATCTGGTGGCGCACCGCATGCTGCAGAAGGCGCTGCTCGGCGAAGAATTTACCGCGGCAGACAGAAACGATGTGTGAGGAAGCCGCAGACCAGTCCACAAACCGCGAACAGGCTGCCGACAACTGCGACGCGACATCGACAAGCTGTATATCGCGTCCTACATGCAGCAGTTTATCGGTGAGGAATTTGACGCGGAGGTTTCCGGCGTGCAGTCGTTCGGCGTGTTTGTTGCGCTGGAAAACGGCTGTGAGGGTCTGATTCGTGCAGAGCTGATGACCGGCGACTTCTACCAGTACGACGAGGAGCACATGGCGATGGTTGGCCGCCATACCGGCAAGCGGTTTACGATCGGCACGCCGATGCGTCAAGCTGCTTGCCGCAAGCGACACCACCGGTCAGATCGACTTTGCACCGGCAGACGGCTCACTTCGGTTTCGGAAAAGCTGGATCGTCCGCGCCGTGAGGGACACCGACCGTGCTCCGAGCAATCGCGGAGCGCCGCCGTCACAGCGGCAGGGACGCGGCGGCAAGCCCGCAAGGGCAAAAGCCGCCCACGCGCAAAGAAGATAAGGCAATACCGCATAATTGAACAAGAGTGATTTGCGAGCAAATTTTGCGTTCTGCTTAGGCGCGGGTTTGCGGTAATACTTTGTGTATTACCGTGAAATCGCAAACGACAGCAGAGCACAAAATTTCCGCAAAGCACCGCAGCTTTAGTGTGGTGTTGCCATAATAGGAGAGAATCTTTTATGTCCAATAAAGTAACCGTTGCTGCGATTCAGATGACCTACGGTCTGGAAGAAGCCTGTGAAAGGTCCGCGAAGCGCATCTCAGGGGCGCAGATCATTCTGCTGCCGAACTGTTTGAAAACTGGTATTTCTGTCAGGAAAAAGCTACGAGAACTACCATTTAGCGACAACACTCGAGGAAAATCCGGCGGTCCGCGGGATGCAGGCCATTCCCGTGATTTCAAGGTCGTCATTCCGGTCAGCTACTACGAGCGGGTCGGCGAGACCACGTTCAACACGGTGGCTGTCATTGACGCGGACGGCACGATCATGGGTCAGTACCGCAAGACCCACATTCCGGATGACCATTTTATCAGGAAAGTTCTATTTTACGCCCGGAGATACTGGCTTCAAGGTCTGGGATACGGCTTTATGCGAAAATCGGCGTCGGTATCTGGGACCAGTGGTTCCCGGAGTCCGCGCGCTGCATGGCATGCAGGGTGCTGAACTGCTGTTCTACCCGACCGCCATCGGTTCCGGAGCCGATTCTCGACTGCGATTCCATGCCGCACTGGCGGCGCTGTATGGGGTCACGCGGCGGCGAACATTATGCCGCTGATCGCGGCAAACCGCATCGGCACCGAGACCGTTAAGCCGACCGAGGATAACCAGCACCAGTCGTCCTCGCTGACGTTCTACGGCTCGTCCTTCATCGCGGATGAGACCGGCGCGCTTGTCGAGCAGGCTGACCGCGAAAACGCGAGGCGTGCTGACGCATACGTTTGATCTGGATGAAACCGTGAGATGCGCCGCCGTTCGTGGGTGTCTACCGCGACCGGAGACCGGAAATGTATGGTGCAATGCGCGGCTACGGTTTATAAAATGGAAAATTCCATTCACAAAACGCAGACTGAGAATATTCTCAGTCTGCGTTTATATCATAGATAGTATTTTGCGAGTTCCGCCAGAAATTCATCCATGTTGGTGTCTTCCGTCATGGTAATGCGGTGCATGCTGTACAGCGTCTGCGGCAAACCCTGTACGACCGCATTCACGCCCGGCTGGGTGGTGAACGTCAGCTCGATGCCCTGGCTGCGCAGCGCATCCATCGTCATGCCGTACGCGCCTTCCGGATAAGACAGCGCGTTGACCTTTTCGCCGGTGATCGGCTCGATGGCCTGCTGGCTCTGCTGGATATCAGCCTTGACAGCGGCTTCGTAGTCCTCATCGCTTTCGCCGGGCAGCTGCGCGAGTGTTTCCCGAACACGGTCGTTTCCGTCCTCAAACGGCGGCCACTGGTGCATGTCATAGGTGTGACTCTGGATGGAAATCAGGCCGGAATCCACCATTTCCTGCATCTCAGCCGCGCCGAAGTGCGGTGTCATGGCGTGGTCGGTGTCCTTGTAGGTATCCTTGCCGATGGAAACGCCGATGGCGAAAATGGTCGCCTTCATGTTGTATTCTCCCAGCACCGGGAACGCGTCCTTGTAGTTGCTCAGATAGCCGTCGTCGAACGTGAGAATAATCGGCTTTTCGGGCAGCGGCGTACCGTTGTAGACGTAATCGCGCAGCTGCTCAAGCGAAATCGTGTTGCAGCCGGCATCGGAAAGCGCCTGAATCTGCTTGCGGAACGTCTCCGGCGAAATGGTAGCCGAGCCGCTCACCTCCTCGGTCAGCTGGTGCCATGTCAGCACCGGAACCTGAACGGCGGTGTCGTCGTCCGTGCGCGGTGCAGGACGCTGCGTGAAATAGCCATGCGGCGTGTCAGCCGTTACATAAGTGCCGAAATCCGACGGAATCGCGGTGATGGCAGGCGTAAAGTCGGGATACTCCTTCTCGGCAATGCGGGTTGCCATCATCTCGCCGATGTTGTTGCGGAAGTGCGTGCTGTCGTAGAAGAAGCGCGGCTCACTGCTGACAGACGAGGACGAAAAATCCCAGTAATCGGTCACTTGGGCAAGAGATTCGTAGAAATTCGTGATATCCTCGTCGTAAAAGTTCTTGTAATAGTCGGTGTACACCGGAGCGGTCAGCACAATGAGATTAACGCCGTTTTCCTCGCAAACCTTGCGGATTGCAGCCACCGACTGCATGCAGGCTTCGGTCTTGTACAGGTGCAGCGGTTCGTGGTTGGGATAATTGGTGAATACCGGATAGGCGTTCAGATAATCCGCGGTAGAGCCGATCGGCTCTACATCACGCACGCGCTTGTCATACGCGCCGGTCTGTTCGTCGAATACGTCGAACGACTGCGGCATGAGCGTGTCCTTTTTCTGATTCACCAGCTTCTGATAGCCATACCGCGGGTCCGCAAACAGAAACCGCGAGTAATACGACAGCGCGGACATATCCGGGTCGGTTTTGTAGTGCAGGCTGTGGGTCAGCTTGTTGGACTCATCATCGTAGGTCAGGCCATTGTCCAGATACACATTCAGCACCAGATTTTTGACTGTGTAGTTGTCAATCAGGTAGTTTGCGATCTTTTCGCAGTCCTTCATATCCGCACCGTACATGATGAGGTTGTAGAACTTCGCGTTCAGCATCTCGTTAAACGATTCGGTCGGCAGCGAGCTGGTGGACGAGCAGCCGAGGAAATACGAGTCGTACTCGTCATGGTGCTGCTCGAGATAGGAGATTTTCGCCGCACGCGGGTTGTTGGTCTCGTCATACGAAAACCACTGCATAAACCGGTCACCGAACGCGCCGAACGGGTCGGTGACGTAGTTGAATCCGGCCAGCAGTGCGGCCAGGATCAGCACGATAACGGGCAGAGAAAGCACCCATTTTTTTGCGTTCATGCTCTGCCTCCTTAAAATTGCTTGTAGATGAACTCGGACGAGATGTATCCGGCACGGAAAATGCCGAACAGCAGCAGGACCACGAGCGAAACGGTCAGCACGGTCAGCTGCATGAGCGCCGGGCGCTCGTTGAGCCACGCCTGCACATCCGTGCCGCGTTCCTCAAAGAACTCCACGCCGTGGACGATGAGAATGCCGACAAAAATGATGATAAAGTCGGAAATACCCAGCCCAAGCGTCGGCACAACCGACGTAAACTCACTGAAATGCGGGTGCAGCACGGTCGTTCCGAGCAGCGTGAATACAGTCTTGAGACGCGGTGCACGGGTGAAATAACGGCCGATAAACACCAGTCCGAACGTGCGGACGGTCATAAAAATGCGCCAGCCGGTCGATTTGTCGTTGATGTGCAGCTTTTCCTTCCACGAAAGGAAGCGGCGCTCCATCAGCAGGGAAGCGGTAATGAGGATACCGTTCCACAGGCCGAACGCAATGTAGCGGAAGTTGGCGCCGTGCCAGATGCCAATGATCAAATACACGATAAACGTAGCGGTCGAGGTGGCACAGATCTTGCCCATCATGCCCTTGAAATGCTTGCGCGCCCACTTGCCGAGCTTGCCGAACGGCTTGGAAAACGCCAGAGGATAGAACACATAGTCGCGCATCCACGCACCGAGTGTGATGTGCCAGCGGCGCCAGTAGTCGGTGAGCGAGGTGGAAAACAGCGGTCGGCGGAAGTTGAGCGTCATATCGATGCCGAACATGCGCGCGACGCCGCGTGTGATGTCGATGCCGCCGGAAAAATCGCAGTACAGCTGAATGCAGTAAAACAGAATACCGAGCGCAATGACAGCACCGCCGTAGGGACAGTTCTCCATGATGACGTTGTTTACCAGAACAGCCGCGCGGTCGGCGATGACGATTTTTTTGAAGTAACCCCAGAGCGCCAGCTGAATGCCGATCTGCAGGTCGTCCCAGCACAGCTTGCGCTCTGCGGTAAGCTGCGGCGCCAGCTGATCGAAACGGCTGATCGGTCCCTGCACCATCTGCGGGAAGAACGATACGAACAGACCGTAGCGCAGCGGATTGCGCTCGGGCGCATATTTGCCGCGGTACACGTCAATAACGTAGCTCATGGACTGGAAAATGAAAAACGACAGACCGAGCGGCACGACAAAATCCCATCGGGGAATGTGATTGCCGAGCGCGGACGGCAGCAGCTCGAGCGTGAAATTCCAGTATTTCATCGCGTAGAGCAAGCCAAAACAGCAGACCGCGCAAATTATCGCGATCTGCTTCTTTTTGTGCTGTATTTGGGCCTTTTGCGCCTTGTCGGCAGGCTTGATGGCGTTATAGCGTCCGAGAATAAGTCCGGTTACCCAGGTCATTCCGGACACCAGAATCACCCACGCAAACGCCTTGACCGAGCCGGCCATGTAAAACGCCGCACTCGCCAGCAGCAGGATGCACCACTGCGCCTTTTTCGGCACGATGTAGTAGAGCAGCACGCTCGCGATGGTGAGTACGATAAACGAAGCGGAAGTAAAAGCCATTAGTCCTGCGCGTTCTCGATCAGTTCAACGATGGCGTCAACCGAGTTGAAGTTCTCCGGCGTCAGGTCGTTGACACCCAGCTGAACATCAAACTCCTCCATCAGCTCGGAAATAACGGCTACGATGTCGAGGGAATCGATGATGCCGTCGTCGATGATGGCGGTTTCGTTCTCAAAGTCGTTGCCGGGGCAGATCTCATTCAGAATTTCGATAATTTTTTCTCTCATGGTCGATTTCTCCTTTAATTATATTGCAGCACGGCGGAAGTCCATCCGTCGGGCCGATAGCCGTGTTGTTCGTAAAAATGCTCGGCAGGAGCATTGCCGGTCCGCGCCCATACCTGACTTTTTGCACCGTCCGTTGCCGCAAGATACGCAGTGAGCAGTTCACCGGCAAGACCTTTTCCGCGGCAGTCCATACGCACGGCAAGGTGCCGAATCTCGGTCGAGGCGCGGGAAACCGCAAAATGCAGCACACCGGAAACACCTTTTTCGTCCCGGGTGATAACGGTTTGGCCGTTTGCGAGGTTTTCGCGCAGATCGTCCGCAGTCGGCAGACAGCCGGTGAGAGCGGAGAAGTGCTCGCTTAAAAAGCGGGAAATATCCTCGAAATCCTCCGGCTTTGCAGGAACTGCGGTTGTTTCCACCGGAAATGCTTCCGGTTTGCGGGTGCGCCGTGCGGCTGGAGACAAAACCGGGGCTGCAGAACTGCGCGCGGCGGCATTTGCCATTGCCTCGGCATCCTTGGCGCGGCAGGACAGCTCGGTCATAACCGGCCTGTCCGTCTCCGGCAGGGAAAGCACCGCGTTCGGGTGCAGATAAAACGTCATCACAAGGTGATCGCCGCGTTCGCGGAACAGCAGCAGTGCGCCGCCTGCCTCGTGGATGTACAGTCCGTTCGCGATTTCGCGCGTGTAGTCGTCACCGCGCAGAAAGTTGTTGGTAATGACGCCTTTCTTGAGCTGTGCGTTCAGCAGATCGGAAATCTGTGCGAAATTCTCAATCTTCCGCATGGATAAATTGCTCCTTCAGCTTGACGCGGTCGATCTTGCCGTTGGCGTTCATCGGCAGTGCGTCCAGCTTTTCGTAGATGTTGGGCAGCATGTACTTGGGCACCAGCCGCATGGCACGTGCGAGTGCCGCGGCGTCCGGTTCGCCCTCGTAGATGCAGACAATGCGGTCGCGGTTGCGGTCGAACAGGCAGGCTGCTGCGGCGATGCCGTCCACGCTGTGCAGCGCGGTTTCGATTTCGCCAAGCTCGATGCGGTAGCCCATGTGCTTGATCTGGCCGTCCTGCCGCGACAGGAAATACAGCAGACCGTCGTCCTTCTTGACGGCGATATCGCCCGTGCGGTACAGAATATCGCGGAAATACGGGTTTGCCGGGTTCTGGATGAAGCATTCGTTCGTCTTTTCCCAGTTGCCGAAGTAGCCGCTGGCCAGTCCGCTGCCGCGCACGCAGATTTCACCGGCCTCGCCGTCCGGAACGGGCTTGCCGTCCTTGTCGAGCAGTATAATCTGCATGTTGCGGCAGGCTTTGCCGATCGGAATGGCTTCATCGTCGCGGTAGTCGCGGGTGAGATGGAATGCGGCACAGTCCACGGTGGTCTCGGTCGGTCCGTACATGTTGACAACCTCAAGACCCGGAATCGCGGCCTTCCACGTGTTCACATAGCGCGCCTGCAGCGCCTCACCGCCGAGCAGCTTTAGGCGTGGGCGGCGCGCACTTGCTCAGTGCACCCGAGCTTGCCACAAAGTGGAACGCACTGGTCGCCCAGTTGATGGCGGTCACGCCGACACGCTCCATCTCCTTGAGCAGCAGCATCGGGAAGGTAAACAGCTTTTTCGAGAAAATATGGCAGGTTGCACCGAGCGAAAGGGTCTGGTACAGATCCTTGCACGAAAGATCAAAGTAAAACGGCGCCTGATTGCCGAAAATATCATGCTCGGTGTAGCCGCAGAACTCGCTCATCCAGTCGGTGAAGTCGATGACCGCACGGTGCGGAATGACGATTCCCTTCGGCGCACCGGTCGAACCCGAGGTGAACAGCAGGTAAACCGGGTCAATATCCAGTACGCTCTCACGGATGGACTGCAGCAGGTTTGCGTCAGCCGGTGCTGCAAAGCCCTCGTCCATCGAGATGAGCGGGGCACAGTCGGCAAGCGGCTCAGCCTGCTTACGGTTGCCCTCAGCGTAGACGATAGCAACAGGATGGACCTGCTCGAAAATACGGCGGATGCGCGCTTCCGGCATGTGGTCGTCAATCGGAACGTAGCAGCCGCCCGCATACAGCACGCCCTGCATTGCGGCAACGCTTTCGGCCGTGCGGCCGATCAAAACCGCGACCGGCTTGTGCAGCGTATCGATGGCTCCGGCAAGGTGGGTGCCCAGCCCCTGTGCGGCCTTCAGCAGCTCGCCGAAGGTGAACACGCGGTTCTCATCGCAGAACGCAGGCTTGTCCGCGTGCATTCGGGCAGAGGATTCCAAATATTCGAGTACATTTTTTCTCATAGACATACTTCCTCATTATGATAGTCTATTTTATCATAGAGGGCGGAAAAAGTAAACGGAAAACGGCAGTTACGTCGTAGAATCCATCCAGTGTGCGGTTTCATCCATAATATCGTGCAGAATAAAAATATCGTGCAAGGTATCGCCGGTTTCCATTGAGTGGTTGGCGTTTTCGGTCAGATAGAGCGGAATGCCGATCTTCCGGCAGCCGTTCGTGATCATCTCGGTGTCCGCCCACGGATCGGCGGTGCCGTGAAAGGCGATGCCGGTCGGGTCGAGATAGGGCAGCGCCTGTTCAATCGGCGTGTAGTATACCTGCCGCGGATGAATGTTGTGCTGAACAGCATACCGTGCGGCAATCGCAGTGCCGATGCTCTTCGAGAGGAAGAAAACACGGTCGTAAGCGGTCCAGTCGATGGTAGTAAGCTGTTCCTCTGCGGCAGAAAGCGCGGTCTGCACAGCCTGTTCGATTTTTTCGGCGTGACCTCTTAAACCGGTCGGCAGAGCGGGATACTGCACCGCGAGCAGGTCGCAGCCGCGTGCGCGTGCAAGTTTGGCGCTGTAATACAGCAGCGGTTTGTCGATATGGTAGCCGATGCCGGGGAACAGCACGGCAAGCTGGTTGCTCATAGGTAAGGCTCCTTTGGGGGAAATACAGGGTCACTCCGCCAGCTCCCGCACGGCGGCAATCGCGGTATCGACCTCGTTTTCCGTGTTGAAATACGAAAAGCTGAAGCGCACCGCGCCCTGCTGCACGGTGCCGAGCGCCTCGTGCATGCGCGGCGCACAGTGTGCACCGGCGCGTGTGGCGATGTCATAATCGGCAAACAGCGCGTCCGCGACCTCGGCGGAGTCATAGTCGCGGATGTTAAGCGCGACAACAGCCGCACGTTCCGACCGGGAGAAATCGCCGTAGACGGTCACGCCGTCAAGGTCCTGTACACCGTCGTAAAACCGCCGCATGAGTGCGCGTTCGTGTGCTCCGATGGCCTGCACGGTCTGTTTTTCGATAAATTTCAGCGCGGCATGCAGTCCGGCGATGCCGTGCGTATTGAGCGTGCCCGCCTCGAGCCGTGCAGGATACGCCTGCGGCTGTTCGCGGTCGTAGGAGTGAATGCCGGTGCCGCCGCGGAGCAGCGGCCGAAGCTCTACGCCCGGCCGGATGCACAGACCGCCGGTTCCCTGCGGACCCATCAGGCCCTTGTGGCCGGTGAAGCAGAGCACGTCAATGTTCATGCGCTGCATGTCGATCGGTACCGCACCTGCCGTCTGCGATGCGTCGACAACCAGAAGGGCGCCGTGTGCGTGCGCCATTGCACCGATTTTGGCGATATCGAGCAGGTTTCCGGTCAGATTGGATGCATGCGTGCAGACAACGGCCTTGGTTTCCGGTCGAAAGAGCGTTTCCATATTCTCATAGCGGATATTGCCCTGACAGTCCGCCGGTACAAAATCCACCGATACGCCGCGCGTCTGCAGATCATACAGCGGACGGAGCACGGAATTGTGCTCCAGATCGGTCGAAATGACGTGATCGCCGGACGAAAACAGACCGTAGATTGCAATATTCAGCGCCTCGGTGGAGTTTGCGGTGAACACAACATGGTCCGCACGCGGACAGCCGAACAGCTTCGCCAGTCGACTCCGCGTCTCGAACACCATGCGCGACGCGGAAAGCGACACACCGTGTGCACCGCGCGATGCATTTCCTGCGGTAAGGATGGCGTTTTTGACCGCCTCCGCGACTTCAGGCGGCTTGTGCAGCGTGGTCGCTGCGTTATCCAGATAAATCATGATTTCCTCCGTCAGTCGAACAGTTCGACGAGAGCATGTGTCTCGAATCCGATGCCGGTTTCACGCAGAGCGTCGAGGAGCGCCTGTTCCTCGCTTGTTTCGGCCTTCCATGCCAGTCCACAGCCTGCGCTCAACTGAGAGGGAATCGGGATCATGCGTCCGGGCAGACCGCGCTGCGTGAACATGGCTTCTGCCGCGAGCGCCTGCTCGGTGGACGCAAACGCGATGACCGCAAACGGCCGTTTGCGCCGCATCACGGGCGCAGAATGAGGTCGGCCTGCATCTGCTTCTCGGTGATGACGTACATATTGGTCACGTCACCGACTGCCAGCTTGTCGGTCAGGCCGTAGTGGTTGAGACAGGTACCGCAGGTCAGAATCTCCACACCGAGCGATGCCAGGTTTTTCAGATCCTCGAGCGATGCCGAGTCTTCGCAGGTCAGGCGTGCGCCGCCGTTGTAGAACAGAATCGTGCTCGGCAGGTGCTCCTGCTGGGTGAGCGCAAAAATAAAGCCCTTGATGAGAATACGGCCCAGTTCCTTATCGCCCTCGCCCATATGGTCGGCGGAAATGACAACGACCGTCTTTTTCTGCGCCGCCGGTACCGTGCAGGCAATCTGCTCATCGGCTTCTGTCTTGCCGATGGAATTTTCAGTCGTGATTGTCACGCAGAACTCCTTGTCCGAGCGCTTTTCGGTCGTGATTGAGCAGCCCTTGCTCTCCGCAAGGCGGGTCAGATTCTGTACTGCAATTTCGTTATCTACCAGCGTCTGCACCGTGCCTGCACCGTTCAAATCCTGCAGCGCGTGCAGCGTTTTGATGACCGGAATCGGACATGCGTCACCGATCGCATTCACTTGCACCATAATAAAGTTCCTCCTTTTGGGGATGTTCTGTGGATAGTATAGCACAATAGAGCACGGAAGACCATAATTTATCCACAGGCTCGCGGAATACTGGGTGGAGAGGATGGTTTTTCTTGACGGTGTTCTCTTAAAAAGGGTAAAATTACAGTATGATGATCAATAACCCATTTACGGACAAAAGTCCGGCAGAAATTCAGTCCTGCTTTGCGGACAGAAATACGGAAAAGGACCTGGCAGACGCATATGCAGTTAGCAGCAATATGTTCTGGTGGACTGCAGATAATATAGACGATTATGATGAGGACACCCCGGAATACCGGACTGCCTGTGCGGTTACGGATGACTGGGCTGCGCTAATGGATGTGTATCAAAGCAGAATTTTTGCTATACTGATAAAAGAGGGAAGCCGCATCCCTGAAACCGCCCAAATCCATGTGCTGCGGCCATTTATGGAGCAGAACGGCTATATCTGCCATTCCGGCTGGTGGTATCCGGAAAACGAGTAACGCAGAAGGGGCATAACCATGCGATCCCGCACCTATCTTGCCATCGACCTGAAATCCTTTTATGCCTCCGTGGAGTGCCGGGAGCGTGACCTCGATCCGCTCGACACGCACCTTGTTGTCGCGGACGAGACCCGCACGGACAAGACCATCTGTCTGGCAGTCACGCCGTCGCTGAAAAGCTACGGCATTTCCGGCCGCGGACGGCTGTTTGAGGTACGTCAGCGCGTTAAGCAGGTCAATGCTGAGCGGCAGCGCCGTGCGCCCGGGCATACATTCACCGGCGCGTCTTACTCTGCTGCGGAACTGCGGGAAAACCCGTCTCTTGCGATGGATTTCATCATCGCACCGCCGCATATGGCGCATTATATGGCGTACAGCAGCCGGATTTATGCCATTTACATGAAATATGTCGCGCCGGAGGACATGGTTGTGTACTCCATTGACGAGGTGTTCATGGACGTGACCGGCTACCTTGAGACCTACGGCCTGACCGCGCGTGAGCTGGCGCGGAAAATCATTCTCGATGTGCTGAACACCACCGGCATCACGGCCACGGCGGGCATCGGCACCAACCTGTTTCTGTGCAAGGTGGCGATGGATATTGTCGCCAAGCACGTTCCCGCCGACCGCGACGGTGTGCGTATCGCCGAACTGGACGAGCGCAGATTCCGGCACGAGCTGTGGTCATATCAGCCGCTCACCGATTTCTGGCGCGTGGGACGAGGCACCGCGAAAAAACTCGAGCAGTACGGCATGTGCACCATGGGCGATATCGCGCTGTGCTCGGAGAAAAACGAGGATCTGCTGTATAAGCTGTTCGGTAAAAATGCGGAGCTGCTCATCGACCATGCGTGGGGATGGGAGCCGTGCACGGTCGCAGATATCAAAGCCTACAAGCCGAGCACCAACAGCATCAGCACCGGGCAGGTGCTCGCGTGTCCGTATACAGCGGACAAGGCACGTCTGGTTGTCCGCGAAATGGCGGATCAGCTGGTACTCGATCTGGTGAGCAAGGGCCTGGTCACCGACCGGCTTGTGCTGACCGTCGGGTACGATATTGATAACCTGAACGATCCGGCACGGCGGATTAACTACCACGGCAGGACCGAGACCGATCGCTACGGGCGCACGCTGCCCAAATCTGCACACGGTACGCAGAGCCTCGGAGAACTGACCTCGTCTACACAAAAGCTCATGGACGCAGCGACCGTGCTGTTCGACCGCATTATCGACCCGAATCTGCTCATCCGGCGCATGTATCTGGTGGCAAATCACGTCATTCCGGAATCTGACGCGCCCCAGCCGGCTCGGTGTGAGCAGCTTGACCTGTTCACCGACTACGCCGCTGAGCAGGAACGCAGGAGGGCAGAGCAGGCTGCACTCGAGCGGGAGCGAAAGCTGCAGCAGGCGGCGCTCGCCATCAAGAGCAAATACGGCAAAAACGCGCTGCTCAAGGGCATGAACCTCGAGAAAGGCGCGACTGCCATCGAGCGAAACGGAAAAATCGGCGGGCATAACGCATAATCGGAAAAACATGCTAAGGCAACACCGCACAATTAAAGCTGCGGCTCCTTGTGCAGGCTCCGGTCGCACTGCCGCGGCGCTTTGCGGAAATTTTATGTCCTGACTTTGTTGCGATTTCACGGTAATACATCAAGTATTACCGCAAAACCGCGCCTTGTCAGCACGCAAAATTTGCTCGCAAATCCGCTCTTGTTCAATTATGCGGTATTGCCCTAAGGTAATGTAAATATATTGCCTGATTCTGCCTCTCCACGGACGTTCTGTGTCGAAAATTCGACATTTCAGGCAGTCATCCTTGTATATGGCAATCAAAGGAAATATAATATATTCATAATAAAATATGGGAAATATATCTTTTCTGGAAGGATTGCGAGCCAACAGAACTGGCTGCATACGGAAGACAAGAAATTGTATCTGCGAAAGGCTATCACGCCGGAAATGTCCTGCGTCTGGTAGCGGAATATTTGGAAAAACGATATCCGGATGATATGATTCTGGATGAAAATATGGAAATCACGCTTTCACTCAAGAACGGTGAGAACGGTCAGCCCATCGTGCTCGGTGAAGAGGAACTGCAGCTGTCGCACCACACAGCCGACCATTCCGAGGACTACTATAATCATGATGTGCTGACCCATTTGTACACGCGCTGCAAGTACGAGCACGACCTCAAGGTCTTTCAGCTGGCGAATTATGCGCGGCTGACCTGCATTTATATGGATGCCGTCGGCCTGCATGAGATCAACAACCACTTGGGACATGAGGCCGGAGACCACATGCTGTGCTCGATTGCGGACGGGATTCGAAAGTATTTCCCGGATGACTGCGCGTATCGTATCGGCGGTGACGAGTTTGTCCTGCTGTGTCCGGCGCGTCAGCCAGAGGAGCTTGCAGAAAGCCTTGCGGCGTTCTGCGACACAATCCGTGAGATGGGGTATGAGGTCTCGGTCGGCGTGTCTGAGAGCACGGACAGACAGACGCTGAACGAGACAGTCAATCAGGCTGAAACGGCCATGCGGCATGACAAGATGGAGTTTTACCGCAATAACGGCGGTATCCGTCAAATGCGTATCATCGACGACAAGCTGGAGCAGCTGCTCATCAAAAAGCAGGATGTCACCCGTTTTCTGCAGGCGATCGCACCGCTTTACAGGGGAGTGTACATGGTCAATACCAAGCAGGATACCTGTCGGTATATCTATGTTCCGTCATATTTTAAGACCATGCTGGAGAATAATCATCATGCGTTTATGTCTTCCGTGCGTGAGTACTGCCGCGAATTGGTCCACCCGGAGTATCATGACGAATTTGCAAAGCTGCTGGATTACAGCTATATAGAGGAGCAGATTGCGGCGCATGGTTCGCTGAAGATGACCTATCAGATACGGGACGGCAGCCGGGTACATCTCAAAATCACCATGGCCGACCGGAGTTCCGCAGACGCACATGAGCTGCTGTGGATTTTTCTGGACGAAACGCAGTAGAAGAAAGCAGGTGAAGCATGTCCGTAATAGACAATCGAAAATACGCCGGGATTATGAATCTGCCGCATCATGTCTCTCCAACCCGTCCGCAGATGCCCATAAGCGACCGTGCGGCGCAGTTTTCACCGTTTGCGGCACTGACCGGATATGCCGGTGTTATTCGTGAGACAGCGCGGCTGACCGACCGTAAAATCGAGCTGGATGAGACCATGCTGACCGCGCTCAACGAGCGGTATCAGCTGCTGCTTTCTGTGCTTGATGCAGAACCCGAGGTGGAGATCACCTATTTTGTGCCGGATGAACGCAAATCCGGCGGTGCATACCGCACAGTTTCCGGTGTGGTCAAAAAGGCGGATGAATTCGTGCGGCGGCTGACTCTGACAGACGGCACGGTGATTCCGATGGAGGATGTGCTGATGCTGGACGGGGCAATATTTGGACAGAATGAATAAGAAAATCCACGCTCTTCACAAAGAAGAACGTGGATTTTTGTATAGTTAGCGCAAGAAATCGAGTTCTTCCTGCAGATACCGGAAGAACAGGCCTGCGTGGTATCCATCTGCTACCGCATGTGCGATGGTGATATTGACCGGCATATTGACCTTGCCGCCGCATTTTTCATACCTGCCCATGACAACGATGGGGAAGTATGCAGGCTGTCCGTCCGCGACGCGGCTGCCGCAGCCGGTAAACGCCGTCCACGGCGTACAGGATACGCAGTAGAAATTCGCAGGCTGGTTCGGCTTGGTCTTGATGCCCTTGACATCCTTGTAGGTCTGCATATCTGCGGTAATGGCGTTGTAAAACGTGGGGAAATCCTCGGAAAAGTCCGTCCAGCAGTCGGAAAACGTGCAGTCATCCGGATGAAAGAACGTGAAATTCGGCACGATTTTATCCCAGACACAGAGTTCGCCGTCCGCGTTTTTGAACATGCGGAAGTTCTCGATGCGGTTGAGCGCCTTGGTGACGCAGTAAATCGCCGCTGCGTAGAATTTACAGCCGTGTGCATGACAGAAACGGAGCAGGTTTTGCACATCCACCGGCGCCGTCATGTTGAATTCGACCTTGAGAGCCTTGGTATAGTAGCGGTAGTGCTCACGGCGAGGCCAGCTTTCCATATCGACTTTTTTGAAGGCTTGCATAGCATTCCATCCTTTCCGAACCCTGATGGTTACTCTGATTATAGCACAGCACCGCGCCGAGCGGGAACGGAAATTGCATTTTAAACGCAGAAATGCTACAATCATGAGAGAACAGGAGGCGCAATATGGATTACAAACGATTTAACGATACGATTCTCGTCCGTATGGATCGCGGCGAGGAGATTTTAGAGCAGGTGAAGGCGGTGGCTCTCAAGGAGCACGTTACGCTCGCAAGCGTGCAGGCGCTCGGTGCGATCAATGATTTCACGGTCGGCGTGTACAATGTTGCGGAAAAGAAGTATTACGCGAACGATTTCAAGGGCAGCTTTGAGATTGTGTCGCTGACCGGCACGATCGACACGATGAACGACGGATTTTACTGCCATCTGCACCTGAGCGCGGGCAATGAGCGGGGACAGGTGTTCGGCGGATACCTCAACCGCGCGGTCGTCAGCGCAACCTGCGAGATGGTAATCCGGCTGATTGACGGCAAGATCGACCGTAAATATGACGATGTGACCGGACTCAATCTGTTTCATTTTGCATAAGCTGTCGCGAAACTACAGTTTCGCCGACAAGCAGGAACGGACCGTGGGCCGTTCCAAAGTCGTACGAAAGTTCCTCCCGATGGTCGAAACTTTCTCCCTCCAGAAGTCAAAAATCCGAGGCGCATGTCCCAGGATTTTTTGCATTTGCAAAGCAAATGCTATTTGATGCGCGCTAACGCGCGAAATATTTGAGAATATTGATGATATGACTTTTCGATAGCTTTTTTGCTGTCAAATCTGCTGCTCGGCGGCGAACTGCGCCGCGCCTGCGGCAGCTTCCTCGCGGCCGTCGGACAGCGTGAGCGGACAGCCGAAGGCAGACTCAAAGCGCTGTTGCAGATACCGGTTCTGCCGCAGACCGTTGCCCGAGCCGATCAGCCTTTTCGGCGTGCCGCCGGCCTGCCGATACGCGGTGTACATTCGATGCAGCTCGTTGGCCATGCCGTCCATCACGCCGTAAATCAGGTGTAAAGGCGTGAAATTGTGCGTTGTAAGGCCGGAAATACTGCCGGTCAGGCTGCTGTCTGCGCGCGTGCCTTCAAACAGGGTGCAGACGGCAGGCACATCATCCGGACGCGGATTTTCATCCAGCAGACGCGCCATTGCGTCATAGCAGCTGTTCGTTTCTGTGCCGAGCATGGACGCGGTGGAGCGGAAAAACTGCTCAAGCAGCGCGTAAGCGCGTCCGCCGCACAGCGAAGCACCGGCCAGAAGATAGCCGCCGCCAGGCATGGGACGGGTCTCTAAGCCGTCTGCCTGCAGATAGTGCGGCGTGAATACGGAAAACTGACTGCCGGTGCCGACATTCACAAGCATTTCGGCGGTTTTGTCGCGCACCGAGCGCAGAAAGCTGGCTTGATTGTCACCGATGGCGGCACAGACAGCCGCATTCCGGAAGTGCCCGATTACCGGCTCGGCGGCAAGCTGCGGGACAAAGTTCGGGTCGATACCGGCTTTTTGCAGAGCGTTTTGGTCGAAAGCACAGTGTTCCGCGTCGAAGAAGCCGATGCTTGCGGCATTGCTGTCATCCATGCGCGGCGCAGCCAATCCGCACAGCTGCATGGCAAGGTAGTCACCGATGGTGCAGCAGGTGACGGCGGCGGGCGGCACAAGTCCGGCGGCAAGGTTGTACGCGTGCGTTGCCAGACCGAAACCGACTGCGGCAAGGCATCCGGTCTCGCGCGTGAGATACTGCACCCAGCTTTCGGTTTTGCTGTGCGGCAGGCTGCCGCGCGCGTCCTGCCAGGTGTACAGCGGACTGACGGCATTGCCGTCCGCGTCCACATACAGAATGCCGTGCATTTGCCCGGTCACGCCGATGGAATGAATATCCGGATAGCGTTCAAACAGCGTTTCGATAACAGAAAGTGCGATTTGTGTGATCTTTTCCACGTCCTGCTCGCGTGCGCACGTCAGCGCAGACGGAATAAAGGCACCGTTTGCCCGCGTTTCGCTGGCGAGAAACTGCCCGTCCTCGAGTACAGCCGCGCTGATCGTTGTGGTGCCGATGTCAATGCCTAATGTTTTCATGCTGGGTCCCTCGGTTCGCCTGATGGTTCTGTCAGCAGTATAGCACAGCGGAGCGTGTATGAAAAGAAATTGCGCACAAATTTGTCCACAAGTTTGTGGATAATTTACCGACTTGAAAAACGAGTTGCACATGCTATAATAAAGTCGCAAAACAGAGAAAAGGGGAGCGAACAACATGGACCGAAATTTTCTCAAGCAGAGCATTCGGCGTGAGCTGGACTATTACAAGGACGGCCTGTTCAACGAGGATGAGGATGAATACTGGGAGCGTGCATGGGCGGCGCCGGACGATGACGACAGCATGGCGGAAAACGGCTTTCTCAATGTAGCGATGGCGCATCTGCAGGGCGATGAATGCGACGAAATCGTGCTGCTCGGCACGGAATACGGCTATCATGAGCCGGATTACGACAGCTATATCGACATCGGACACGCCTTTGTCAACGATATGGGTACCGGTTTTCTGCAGACCGAGGGCACCGAGGATGACTGGGAACAGCTGGTTGACGATATTGCGGAAATTCTGGCTGAAAAGGCAGAGTAGCTTTCCACCAAGTTATCCACATTGCTGTGGATAAAATAAAAACGCTCGAGTAATCTGATATGCTCCCCCTATAGAAGACTTTCTAACCTCTTCACAGGGGCATATCAATCTCGAGCGTTTTTATCGTCACGGCGGAGAAAAGGCGCAGCTGGAGGCCGCGCCTTAAACCTTAATATTATTGCAGGGGTGTTATTTTACAGCACCTGCGACATCAAAATCGCGCAGATCATAATCGGAATATTAAACGCGATAAACGTTGGGATACAGGTATCGCGGATATGGTCGTGCTGACCGTCGGCGTTGAGACCGGAGGTTGGACCGAGCGTAGTATCGGACGCGGGCGAGCCTGCATCACCGAGGGCAGCAGCGGCTGAGATGAGCAGAATAGTAGCCGGAGTGGAGAACCCAAGCGAGCTGCACATCGGCACGAACAGCACAGCCAGCACAGGCACAGTGCCGAACGAGGTGCCGATACCCATCGTCACCAGCAGACCGATGAGCGTAATGACAACCGCAGCGACAGCCTTGCTGCCGCCTACGGCGGAAATACCGGCGTTTACGAGCGCGTCAATGCCGCCGGTGGCCTTGATGACCGAGGCGTAGCCGCCTGCCACCAGCATAATAATGGCAATCTGACCCATCAGACGGATACCGCCCTCGATCTGCTCGTCAATGTCACTCCATTTGATAGCGCGGAACACGATGATGATGATCAGGCCGCACAGCGCGGAAAGCGCCAGATCCTGACTGATAACCTGCACGACTGCGACAACAATCGCGGCGGCAAGCATGACATAATGGCGGTACTCGAGCTTTTCCGAAATTACCTCGGCAGCGGAGGTGTCTGCTTCAATGTCGTGGTAGTCCCGCGGCTTGCGGTACAGGACAAATACGGCGATGAACAGACCAATCAGCATGGCAACGCCAATACTCCAGTTGGCGGCGGTAACGTCCTTGACCGTTACAGAAAGACCGTTTTCACTCAGATTATCCGCGATAACGCGCTGGAAAATCAATCCAAAACCAAACGGAATGGTGATATACGGCGCTTTATGGCCGAACGCCAGCGCACACGCAACGGCACGCCGGTCAAGCCGCATACGGTTCATCATGCCGAGCAGCGGCGGCACGAGAATCGGGATATACGCGATATGTACCGGAATGAGGTTCTGCGACAGGCAGGCAACGAGCGTCAGCACACCGATGAGCGCCAACTTGTGTCCGCCGAGCAGGCGTGACAGCTTTTTCGACAGAATATCGGCCAGACCGGTCGTGGCGATGCAGGTGGCAAACGTGCCGAGCAGGATGTACGCCAGCGCAGTCGTAGCGTTGCTGGCAAAGCCGCCGGTCAGCAGCTGCATGACGGTCTGCGTGCCCTCGGGCGCGTTCAGCAGCGGGATACCGCCGGCCACGCCGCCGATGATGCACGCGATGAGCATGGACAGCAGCACATTCAAACCGGTCAGGCACAGAACACAGAGCACCAGTACGGATATCGTGACCGGGTTTGTGAGCAGGCTGAAAAGAATAGACATGGATGGTTCTCCTTAGAAACAAAAACCGCATGCAGCGGGACTTGCACACGGTAAAGTATTGAAGTTTTTCTTATTGTAGCAGAAAAAAGCCAAATCGTCAAGAAATGTTTCTTATCGAAAGAAGTTATTGGAAAAGCAAACGGCACCTGCGGGGAACAGGTGCCGAAAGATACTATATAAATAGGTAAAACGGAAATTACTGGCGGCGCTTAAAATCCAGATAGCCCTGCAGGATAAGCGTTGCTGCAACGGCATCGACGCTTTGGCGGTGCTTTTTTTCCTTTTTGCCGCTGCGGTGCAGGATTTCGTGTGCGGCGACCGTCGTGCGGCGCTCGTCCCACAGCACAACGTGCAGTCCGGTGCGCTCCTCCAGCTCCTTCGCCAGAGTCTCGCACTTTTCGGCGCGAGGGCCAACCGTGCCGTCCATATTCTTCGGGTGGCCGAGGACGATCTCCTCGATCTTGTTTTCCTGAATGAAGGCCACCAGCTTGTCCACCAGCTTGGCGTAATTCCACTCATGGATGACGCTCGGCGAACCGGCAAGAAAGCCGGAAGGATCGGAGATCGAAAGGCCGGTGCGGGCGTCTCCGTAATCAATGCCCAAAATACGCATAGTCATACTCCTGTTTCTTGGGCAGTTTTTCAAATCGGTGTTTTCTGCCCGTGTGATTACCCTGAGTATACCATAAAAAACGAAAATAATCAGCACTTTTTCAGAAAAAATTCTTGACCGTAAATCGCTCACATGCTATACTAAAAACACCTATGCAGGTTCTTTTTTTGCGCCTATTTTTCGTGTGTCTGAAAAGTTGACGTCGGAACGCTGACAGAGGGAGGCAATTAGCTTCAAGCCGTGTCACAGGGATACGGAAACGAAGCGAGATATTAAAAGGAGGTGCCGTTATCTATGCGCGTAAAGATCACGCTGGCCTGCACCGAGTGCAAGCAGAGAAACTATGACACAATGAAGAACAAGAAGAATGATCCGGATCGTCTGGAAATGAACAAGTACTGCCGTTTCTGCCGGAAGCACACGCTTCACCGCGAAACGAAGTAAGGGAAAGGAAGTAGCTTAATGGCTGAAGAAACCAAAGCGAAAAAGCCCGGTCTCTTTGCTCGTATCGGCAAGTGGTTCCGCGAATTGAAGAGCGAATGCCGTAAGATCGTCTGGCCCACCCGTGAGCAGACGACGAATAATACGCTGGTCGTTATCGCCTGCGTAGTCATCATCGGCATTTTCATCTGGGTGCTTGACATCGTATTCGGTCTTGGTGTCCAGACGCTGCTTAAACATTTCGCCGCCTAACTTAAAAGGAGGCAACAATGTCAGACGCTGCAAAATGGTACGTTGTTCATACGTACTCCGGCTACGAAAACAAGGTAGCCTCTTCGATCGAAAAAGCGGTCGAAAACCGCAAGCTGCATGACCTGATCCAAGCCGTCAACATCCCGACCGAGAAGGTCGTTGAGGTAAAGGACGGCAAAAGCCGCGAGGTAGAGCGCAAGCTGTACCCGGGCTACGTGCTCGTTAAGATGATCATGACCGATGAAACCTGGTATCTGGTCCGCAATACGCGCGGCTGCACCGGTTTTCTGGGTCAGGACAAGTCCGGCGGCTCTAAGCCGATTCCGCTGACTGAGGAAGAGATCATCGCAATGGGCGTGGAAAAGCGCGAGATCGAGGTAAACTACGCCGCAGGCGACAGTGTTCGCGTTATCGACGGCGCGCTGGCAGGCTTTATCGGCGTTGTATCGTCGGTTGAGCCGGATAAGAACAAGGTAAACGTAACCGTTTCCATGTTCGGCCGCGAAACCCCTGTCGAGCTTGAGCTCGATCAGGTTGAAACTCTCGACGAGTGACAATGAGCGGAAGATAGATTTCCGCATTTACGGCAAGTGGGAGAGTTCCGTGCCAATTAGGAACTCGCCAGCCACCACATTTTTTGAAGGAGGAACCTTTCAACATGGCACAGAAAGTAGTAGGTTATATCAAGCTCCAGATTCCCGCAGGCAAGGCAACCCCGGCTCCCCCGGTAGGTCCGGCTCTCGGCCAGCACGGTGTAAACATCATGGCTTTCACCAAGGAATTCAACGAGCGCACCAAGAACGATGCCGGCATGATCATTCCGGTTATCATTACGGTTTATGCTGACCGTTCGTTCAGCTTCGTTACCAAGACGCCTCCGGCGCCGGTTCTGATCAAGAAGGCTTGCGGCATCGAGTCCGGTTCTGCTGTACCGAACAAGACCAAGGTTGCAAAGCTGTCCAAGGCTGACTGCCAGAAGATCGCAGAGACCAAGATGCCCGACCTGAACGCCGCTTCTCTCGAGGCTGCTATGAGCATGATCGCGGGCACCGCCCGTTCGATGGGTATCACCGTCGAGGAGTAATCTCCGGTTTTTATTTGTTGTACGAAGCTGCGGCTATCTGCCGCATACAGTGGGAGGGTTATTCAAGTTCCCGCTTAACCACTTAAGGAGGATTTATTGTGCATAAAGGTAAAAAGTATGTAGACAGCGCAAAGACGATCGACCGCACCAAGCAGTACGATCCGGCTGAAGCGCTTTCCACCGTTGTTTCCACCGCGAAGGCTAAGTTCGATGAGACCATCGAGCTGCACGTAAAGCTGGGCGTTGACTCCCGTCACGCTGACCAGCAGGTTCGCGGCGCTATCGTTCTGCCCCACGGCACCGGCAAGCAGGTTCGCGTTGCTGTATTCGCTAAGGGCGCAAAGGCTGACGAGGCTCTGGCTGCAGGCGCAGACATCGTTGGTGCAGAGGACCTGATGGAGCGCATCCAGAAGGAGAACTTCTTTGAGTTCGACGTAGTTATCGCTACCCCGGACATGATGGGCGTTGTAGGCCGTCTGGGCCGCGTGCTTGGTCCTAAGGGCCTGATGCCGAACCCGAAGGCTGGTACCGTATCTATGGACGTTACCAAGGCTGTTCAGGAGTCCAAGGCTGGTAAGATCGAGTACCGTCTCGACAAGACCAACATCATCCACTGCCCGATCGGCAAGGCTTCCTTCGGCGCTGAGAAGCTGCAGGACAACTTCGACGCTCTGATGGGTGCTATCATCAAGGCTAAGCCGGCTGCTGCAAAGGGTCAGTACGTTCGTTCCTGCGTTATTGCTTCTACCATGGGCCCCGGCATCAAGGTAAGCACCGCAAAGATGATCGGCTAATTCAATAGCATTTTACTCGGCGGTTTTCCGCTGAGAGTCAGAAAGACAGACCGATGATTTCGATTGTTGGTCTGTCTTTTTGTAAAATAGCAGGAAAGGCAGGTTAATTATGCCCGGTTTAGTCTTAGAAGGCGGAACCTTCCGCCCGGTATTCTCCTGCGGCGTGATGGACGCGCTGCTCGATAATGACATCATGTTCGATTACGTCATCGGCGTTTCCGCCGGCATCACCTATGCGGCGTCGTATCTCTCGCGGCAGCGCGAGCGCAACATTAACATACTGCGGCAGTATCGTGGCGACAAGCGCTATTTCGGCGCGCGCAACCTGCTGCACGACCACTCCATTTTCGGTACAGATTTCGTGTTCGATACTATCCCGAACCAGCTTGTGCCGTTTGACTGGGACGAATTTCACAAATATCAGGGTAAATATTTGGTGGGTGTTACCAATGCAAAGACCGGTAAGGCCGAATACTTCGACGGCATGCGCATGGATCGTCCGTGCACGATGCTGCGAGCGACCTGCGCCATCCCAATCTACTTTCCGCCGGTGCAGATGGACGGCGAGACCTATTACGACGGCGGTCTGGCCGACCCAATCCCGATTCTGCGCAGCCTGCATGACGGCAACGAGCGCAATCTGATCGTGCTCACGCAGCCGGAAAGCTACCGCAAAACGCTTGGACGCGGCGTGCAGTTCACCGCAAAGTGGCTGAAACGCAAATATCCGGCAATGCCCAAGGTGCTGCTTGAGCGTGCCAAGCACTACAACGAGACAGTTTGCTTCTGTCACCGCCTTGCGGAGAACAAACCGCAGGACACCGTGCTCCTTCAGCCGGAAAAATCGCTGAACAGCTTTGAAAAAGACGTGAAAAAGCTGGAATGGGGCTATGAAATGGGGTATAATATGACGTGTGCCCGGATGGAGCAGATCAAAAATCTGTTCCGCTGACGGGTGTTGGTAAAAGAGAAATATTTTAGGGGGAATGAAAAAACGATGCAAAGCAACAGAATCATTCAGGTAGAGGAAAAGGTGCCGCCGCGCCTGCTCGTGCCGCTGTCCATCCAGCATATGTTTGCGATGTTCGGCGCGTCCGTACTCGTGCCGTTCATCTTCAAGATGAACCCGGCGATCGTGCTGTTCATGAACGGTATCGGCACGCTGCTGTTCATCCTCATCACCAAGGGCAAGGCGCCCGCATACCTCGGCTCGTCGTTCGCGTTTATCGCTCCGGCGACCATCGTTATCAAAAACTGGGGTTATCAGTATGCGCTCGGCGGCTTTGTTGTCGTAGGTGCGTGCGGCTGTGTGCTCGCGTTCATTATCTATAAGTGCGGTACGGACTGGATCAACGTCGTTCTGCCGCCCGCAGCCATGGGCCCGGTCGTTGCGCTGATCGGCCTTGAGCTGGCAGGCTCGGCGGCTTCTACCGGCTGCATTGTCGGTGACAGCGTCACCACCGGAACGGTTATCACCTTCCTTGTAACGCTGGCCGTTGCGGTATTCGGCAGTGTGCTGTTCCGCGGCTTCTTCTCGACTATCCCGATTTTGATCGCGATCATCTGCGGCTACATCGCGGGTGTGCTCACCGGTGTTATTGAAACCCAGACCATCATTGATGCGCTGCACACCAGCTTTATCTCCATCCCGAACTTCCAGACCCCGAAGTTTGACATCAACGCGATTTTGATCATTCTTCCGGTCCTTCTGGTTATCGCAAACGAGCATATCGGCCATCAGCTGGTTACCGGCAAGGTCATCGGCCGCGACCTGCTCAAGGATCCCGGTCTGCACCGTTCGCTGTTCGCAGATAACTTCTCGACCATGATCTCCGGCTTTATCGGCTCGGTGCCGACCACCACCTACGGCGAGAACATCGGTGTTATGGCTATCACCAAGGTGTACTCCGTGCGCGTTATCGGCGGCGCGGCTGTGCTGAGCATCATCTGCTCGTTTGTCGGTCCGCTGGCGGCGCTTATCCAGACGATTCCGGGTCCGGTCATCGGCGGTATCTCGTTCCTGCTGTATGGCATGATCGGCACCTCCGGTCTGCGTATTCTGGTTGACAACCATGTGGATTACAGCAAGAACCGCAACATGATCCTGACCTCGGTCATTTTCGTTACCGGCCTGTCCGGCGTTACGCTGGCGCTGGGCGATGTGTCGCTCTCTGGCATGACCCTCGCCGCTATCGTCGGCATGATCATGAGCCTTGTGTTCTATGCGTTCGATAAGTTCCATCTGTCGAATGATGCGTAAGTGAATATGGAAAAAGCGTCTGCGTGAGCAGACGCTTTTTTATTATGAAAATCATGAAACAGGTGCGGAATTGGACGAATCAGCTTGTGCAATCGCTTCCAGATGGAGCAGGGTTAGATTTAACATATTCAGCTGTGCCGATCCGATCGACGTCAGAGCGAATGGAAGCGATGGAATAGCGGAGAAACGCTTCCGAATCTTGATATCGGTATCGCAGCCTGCATAGGAAATGCTGAATTTAGTCTCGGTTTCAAAGATATTTCCTAATATACTGGAGGTCTGAAGGCTTTTCCACATTTCAGATACCGCGGTATGATTAGAAAAGTCTAATTCTATATATGGGTGATAGGGATTCTTGCTTTGAATAACGATTGCTAATTTGTCATAGACCGTTTGCCCGGCGGCATGCTGTTCGGCGGCATCTTGAGAAATGCCGCCTTTCGTTTTCATTTGCGTATAGGCGTGCTTTGAAGTAATAAGCTGTGCCTGGAGAATATCGGAGTAGGGAAGAGAAAAACACTCAAATGCTTCCAGCGGATGGGCATTTGTGCATTGAAGGACATGTAATTCCGGTAAATCCTTTGTTTTATAATAGAGTAATTGCTGATTGGCACTGTCCAGAATAATGCCTTGCGAACCGGAAAAGCTGATACGGCATCGATCAATAACAGCATGGGAGGGGCATGTGATTTCTATGCTCCAGTCACATTTGCTGCCTTGTGTCTGCAAATGCTGGTTTAAGGCGGTATAAGCTGCTTCCAACCATTTCGGTAAGTCTTGATTAAACAGATGCACAACATCCTGTCGTGCCGCGTCATGAAGCCACTTATTGGATAGCATGGAACGAAGGGCAGCATAGATTCCCCAGAGTATGAGAGCTATGACCAGACATACTAAGAGCGTTCGTAAGATTACCATGTACAGTCCTCCTGTTATCTTCTTTAGTATAGCTGGAAGAAATATGTATGTCAATTATGAATATCATAATGATATCGTAATATCATCGTGATTGGCATACCCTATAATAAGGTGATAGTATGCTGATTATAGGGGAACGAATTAAAATGCTGCGGGAGAGTCACAACCTCTCACAGGCCGCGCTGGCAAAGCGGCTGGGCATCACACGGTCGAGCGTAAATGCGTGGGAATTGGGCCTGAATGTACCGAGTACGCAGTATATTATCGAATTATCCGAGATTTTCAAGGTTTCGACGGACTATCTGCTGTGTGTTGCAAAAACGCAGACGCTGGATTTAACAGGTCTGGACGAGGAGGATATCGCCGTTCTGTATGCGCTGGCGACCCATCTGCGTAGAAAGAACCGGGAAATGAAATTATAAAAATAATTTGAAAGGTGTCTGCTCATGCAGATGCTTTTTATTATCCCATTGTTGAAAACCGGAAATCCGTACTATATAATTGTAAATATCCTGATAGATAACGGAGAAAACACAATGCAGAACGAAAAAACATCCGTTTTGGTGCTTGCGCAGTGCGATTTGACCATGCGCGAGACGTTAAATACCCGATTCGGCACGCAGTGCGCGTTCACGTTCGCGGAGAACGGCGAACACCCGACCGCAGAGCAGCTTCGCGCGGCTGCGGTTATTTTCGGCGAACCGAGTGAAGCCCAGCTGGCGCAGACCGAAAACCTGCGTCTGCTGCAGCTGACCTGGGCGGGCGCGGACAAGTACACGCGCATGGAAAACCTGCCGCAGAGCGTGGTGCTGGCGAATGCGTCCGGTGCGTTCGGCACGATCATCGCGGAGTACGCGATTGGCAGTCTGGTGGCGCTGTACCGCTCGTTTGGACGGTACTGGAGCAATAAACAGGCGCATATCTGGCAAAAATACGACCATGCGGAGACAATTTCCGGAAAGACCGCACTTGTACTCGGCATGGGCGACATCGGCGCGAATGTGGCCCGCCGATTGAAAGTCTTCGGCGCAGCTGTGCTTGGCGTGAAGCGCACAGCGGTTTCGGCCGTACCGGCAGACTTCGACGAAGCGCATACACTCGATGCGTTAGACGCTCTGCTCCCGCGGGCGGACATCGTCATTGGCTGCCTTCCGAACACGCGCGAGACCGCGGGTCTGCTGACGGCCGAGCGTCTGCACGCGATGAAAGCAGGCGCGGTGCTGGTCAATGTCGGACGCGGCAGTCTGGCGGGGACGGACGATCTGGTGTCGGCTTTGCAGGACGGCCACCTCGGCGGCGCCGCACTCGATGTGTTCGAGACCGAACCGCTTCCGGCGGACTGTCCGCTGTGGGACATGGAGAACGTGCTGCTCACGCCGCATATCGCAGGCCCGAGCTTCGGCGGCAGCGCGGACGTGCAGAACACGATCTGGCATATCTGCATGGACAATCTGGAGCGGTATTTGACCGGAAACCCGCTGAAAAATGTCGTAAACCGGTCGGAGGGATACTGATACGCGTTTCCCGCAGGTATAGCAACAAAGAGAAAACGAGCCGAAAGCCATGCTGTCGGCTCGTTTTTTGGTGCTCAGCAGTTTTTGAAAAACCAGATGATAAAGTTGATAACCTCTATGCCGAGGAAAATCAGGGCAACCACGCAGATGACAGCCGTTGCCGCCATAAACTGGATGGACGGTTCGCCCAGGCTTTCAATAATCACACAGGTCAGCGCAATAAACAAGCTGATCATGCACGCCGTATGCAGCGGATGCTGCAGGATCCACTTGCTGATCTGACCGGATTCGTCGGATTTCGGTGCAGGCTCGGTTGTTTTCTGCTCTGCGGAGACAGGCCGGCGGCCGCCGGACGCATTCGGTGCATTGCGCGCCGCTTCCTGCATGCCCTGCCGGTAGTGCACATAGCCGTCAAGTCCCTTGCCGTAGAAGCCGTAATCGTCGTTTTTCATATGCCATGCCTCCCTTTCATGCTTTGAGTATCGCATATCGGGTGTCCGATAAAACGGACTCAGAAGCGGTTGAACACAAATTTTCCAAATTACTGCTTTTACCATAGCATAACCGGGCGCAAAACACAAGCGGTGAAGATATGTACAAATACTGTCGGCTCCAATTGTGCAAAAGCAATGAAAAAGTTATAAATACACAAAACCGACACCAAATCGACAAAATTTTGTGATAAATATCATTGCAAAAAATGTAAAACAATGATATGATGTAGGCAAATAAAGTGGCACAAGGGTACCCTTGTGTCTGAGGTACTCGCCCTCAGACACAAAACCTTCCTAAGTACAAATTTTGCGAAGGAAAGGCGAAACGGCACCGCTTTTGCCGGAAAAAATAATTTTGAGGAGGATAAACATGAAAAGAAGATTGTTATCGGCTTTTCTCGCTGTGATGATGGTGCTGACCATGGCGCCGGTGGCATTTGCGGCGGATGGTAATGCAACGCTGCAGTCGAAGATTGATGAAGCAGCCAATGGTAGCACAGTCACTCTTGATAAAGACTATACCGAGAATATTATCATTAAATCTGGTAAAAATATTACACTGGATTTGGGAAGCAATAAGCTGACGAATAATGGTGGCGATACCATTACTGTTGAGTTAGGGTGCAACTTTGACTGTTACTGGTAATGGTGAATCTGCGGACAAGGACGGTTCTGCGGGTACTGTTGATAATGTTACCAATGGTAAGGCTGATATTGTTAACAACGGTACTGTTATTCTGAATGGCGGTTGTATCTCCGCAGTGAAGAAACTGGCGTGGACGCTAACACTCTGGCGGTAATAGCTATTACAACATTCTGAACCATGGTGAAATGACCATCAATAAAAACTGCGGTTATGCAGGCAGGTAAGCATTCGAGCCTGATTGTAAATGGTTATTATGACTATGCGGGAGGCTCTGATTCGCGTCAAAACTATGTAGTTGACATCAATCAGGCTGCTCGAAACTAACTATTAACGATGGTGTGTTTTGGTGGTGAATACATTAAAATGATGATGGCGGTGAGTTGGTTATCAACAGCGGTCGCTTCGGTAATGAAGAAGGCTGCGCGGTGATGAACAACAACACAGCTACTATTAATGGCGTGGTCGTTTTATAGCTGAGGGTAATTATGTATTGTATAGCAGATACATCAATGATACTGTTAATACTGGCAACTGACGGTTACTAACGGTGAGTTCAGGGTAAACTTGCGCAGATTAACAATGCGCCGATTGCAATTTCTGGCGGTACATTCACAACTGACCGACTGCATATTTGGCAGAGGGTTACATGTCTCCGAAGGTTGGCGATTCCTACAAGGTAGGATTGGAAAGGATGCAGTTGCTCAGATTGGTAATAATAAATATACAACACTGCAGAGATGCTTTTCAGGCGGCAACAAAGGGAGATACAGTTAAGCTATTGACCGATGTTCACACTAATGGTACTGATTCGTATGATGCACGTCTGATGATTAGAGTGCCCATCACTTTGGATTTTAATGAGCATACCATTTACAGTCCGGACAACATGGGCCAATAACAACACAAACTTTGTTGCACTGAATGTTGCTGCAGATACCACACTTAAAGCAACAACCGGTGGTATTGATACAGGTAAGAATGGTGGCTATGCAATCAATGTATACAAAGGCGCAAAGCTGACCATTGATGGCGGTAAATACTACGGTGGTGGCACTGCGGTACAGGTACAAACAGGCGAACTGACCATCAATGATGGCTATTTTGATGCAGAAGCAGCTACAGACCCTTATGGTTATGACTTCGTTATTAACTGCATAGATTCTGCTTATAAAGATGGCACTGCTAAGGTTGCTATTAAGGGTGGCTATTTTGCACACTTTAACCCTGCCAACAACAAGGCTGAGGGTGCAGGCACAAACTTTGTTGCAGACGGCTATGTTGCAGCAACCAGTGACAAATCCGGTTATGACTACAAGGTAGTTGCAAAGACCATCACCGGTTCTGTTGAGGTCAAGCCTGATGTTGCCGAGCCGGAAGTCAATGTAAGCGATAAAATTTCCGAAAGCGACAAGGCGAAAGTTGAAGATGCTGCTGAGTCTGTTGCAGTACCGACCCTCGGCGCGGCTACTGTTGATGAAGCACAGAAAATTAACGAAGATAAGGCTAAAGAACTGCTCAAAGACGTTAATGTGGGAGACGGCGACAAGAAGCTGTACGTTCAGTCCTCTTTGAAGGTTGAGCCGACCGCGTATGATGCGGCAAACAAAACGCTGGCGCTGAAGATCACTCCGCAGTACCGTATTGTAGCTTCTACTGCTGCTACGGCTGATGACATTCAACTGGGCGACAATGGTAATGCACAGGTCGTTCAGGACTATACGCCGATGAACATCACCAAGGCAACTGTGGTAACTATGGAGTTGCCGGATGGCTTTGCAAGTGGTGTGGACAAGCTGAGCATTCAGCACACCAAGTCCAACGGTACGGTTGAGTATTACACCGGCACTGTGACTGAGCAGAGCGGCAAGCATTTGCTGACTTTCACCACTAACGGCTTCAGCCCGTTCGTTATTTCCGTTCCGGCGGCGTCTATCGGTGAAAATGTATACCCGACTCTGCAGGCGGCTGTTGACAGCGTAAAGTCCGGCAAGACGATCAAGTTGGAGCAGGCTGTTGCAGCGGACACCAAGGTAACGGTTGCAAAGTCTATCAACTTTAAGGTTGATACCAATGGCAAGACGTTTAACGCAGCTAAGAATATCGTTGCAGGCAGCAATACCACGGTTAAGGTAACTGGTGAATCCAGTCCGTACACCTACGAGTTCACCTACACCAAGCCGTCCTCCTCCGGTTCTTCCGGCGGCAGCTCCTCCGGCAAGACGACCTACAAGGTAACCACCTCGGCGGTCAACAACGGCGGCGTAAACGCTTCTCCGTCCTCCGCAGAAAAGGGTGCGACCATCACCATTACCCTGTCCCCGGACAAGGGCTACAAGCTGGACAAGCTGACCGTTACCGACGGCTCCGGCAAGACGGTCTCCACCGTTAAGAAGAGCGACACGGTTTACACCTTCACCATGCCTGCTTCCGCAGTGAAGGTTGGCGTAAGCTATGTTAAGGCCACCGAAACCCCGTCCAAGACCAAGTTTAACGACGTTTCCGCGAACGACTGGTTTGCTTCCGCGGTTGATTATGTAACCGGCAAGGGCATGATGAACGGCACCGCCGACAACACCTTCTCCCCGAAGGCGAACACCACCCGCGGCATGGTCGTTACCGTGCTGTACCGCCTGGAGAACCAGCCGAGCACCTCGGCGGCTTCCTTCACGGATGTGGCTTCTGGCGCGTACTACGCAAATGCGGTTGCCTGGGCGAATGCTAACGGCATCGTTTCCGGCTACGGCAGCGGCAAGTTCGGCCCGAATGACAAGGTTACCCGCGAGCAGCTTGCGGCTATCCTGTACCGCTACGCGCAGTACAAGAAGTACGACGTTTCTGTGGGTGAGGACACCAACATTCTCTCCTACGACGATGCACAGAGCATAAGCTCCTACGCGATTCCTGCAATCCAGTGGGCGTGCGGCGCAGGCGTTGTTACCGGCAAGTCCGGCAGCAAGCTGGACCCGAAGGGCAATGCTACCCGCGCTGAGGTAGCGGCAATGCTCATGCGCTTCTGCGAGAACGTAAAGTAAGCAAAACCTTCCTAAACCGCACAGCTTCGGCTGTGCGGTTTTCTTTTGCTTGCCAAAGACGCTTTTCTACGGTAAAATGGAAAACAGAGGAGAAGGGGAAAGAGAAAGAAGGAAATCTTATGCCAATCGGAGTAATTGTCAACTGTATCTCGGTGCTGGCCGGCGGCGTGATCGGTTCCGCACTGGGGCACGTTTTGCCGAACAGCCTGAAAGAGCATCTGCCGACACTGTTCGGCATGTGTTCGATCGCTATCGGCATCAATTCTATTATCAAAGCGGTCAGCATGACAGCGGTCGTGCTGGCGATTCTGGTGGGGTTTACCATCGGGCACCTGCTGCACCTTGAGGATTGGGCAAGCCGGTTTTTTCATCGGCTGGTCAAAACCATGCACCTCGGCGGGGATAATATTGATATGGAGTTTTACATCACGGCGGTTGCGCTGTTCTGCTGCTCGGGCTTTGGCTGGTACAGTACGCTGACCGAGGGCATCGCGGGCGATCCGAATCTGCTGTTTGCAAAGTCCGTGCTGGACTTCTTCACTGCGATGATCTTCGCGTCCACGCTCGGCAAGGCCATCTGCGCCATCCCGCTGCCGCAGTGCGTGATTCTCCTGTGCGTGTTTACCGCAGGACGGCTGCTGTCCGGTGCGCTCACACCGGAAATGTTCGCGGATTTGTCCGCGTGCGGCGGCGTGCTGACTATGTCGGCCGGTTTTCGTGTCTCCAAGATCAAATCCGTGCCGCTGGTCGATCTCATGCCCGCGCTGATACTCGTTATGCCGTTCAGCGCACTCTGGACTATGTTGATGGGGTAAATTTGAAGCAGACTCTTTTACGGGTCTGCTTTTCTTTTACTTGACAATAGTCCTAAATCATACTATAATAGCGTGGCACGATTTAGGACTATTGAGGTGCATTATGGATTTTCGCAGACAAATGAACGACTTGTGCGCATATATTTTTCGACAGGATGAGCTGTACGACATCTGGGCAAAGCACAGCGGCATGAAATCCAGTACAGTAACGGTGCTGTATATGTTAGATCAGTTTTCGGAGATGACACAAGGTGGAATTGCGCAGATGTGCCTGCTGCCCAAGCAGACAATTCACACGGTGGTGCAGGAGCTGGAGCAGGCCGGTTATCTGGAAAAGGTGAGCGTCTCCGGCCGCAAGGAAAAGCCGCTGCGCCTGACCGAATCCGGCAAGCGCTACACAGCGGACAAGCTGGGCGGTCTGTACCGCGCGGAGGAACGCGCCGCCGCTGCCATGGGCGCGGAGCAGTTCGCCGCTATGGTGGAAATGACCCGAAAATTTACCGATTCTTTTGAAAAGGAGATTCGCAATGGAGCAGAATAACGTACTTGCGCGCAAATTCAACGCCGCATCGCTGCTCCGATTCGCACTGCCGAACATTGCAATGATGATGCTGCTCTCGATGTACACCATCGTGGACGGTATGTTTATTTCGCGGTTTGCCGGCACAACCGCGCTTTCCGCAATCAATATGTCGTATCCGCTCAACTGCCTGCAGATGGCTACCGGCATTATGCTCGGCACGGGCGGCAGCGCTATTATCGCCCGCCGGCAGGGAGAGGGACGCACAGACGAGGCGCGCCGCAACTTCACCATGCTGATTGCGGTTGCGTTGGGCATCGGCCTGATTTTCGCCGTGTTTGGCAATCTGTTTCTGAACCCTATCCTGCGTCTGCTCGGCACGAGTGAGCTGCAGTGGGCAGACTGCCGTATTTACACACGCATTCAGCTGGTGTTTGCACCCATGCTGTTTCTGCAGACTGCCTTCCAGACATTGTTCGTCACCGCAGGCAAGCCGGGCTTGGGTCTGCTGACCTCGGTGGGCGGCGGCATCACAAACGTGGTGCTTGACTGGCTGTTCATGGGTCCGATGAACATGGGCGTTGCCGGTGCGGCGATTGCCACCTGCCTCGGCTACTGCGTGCCGTCCATCGTTGGTCTGGTGTATTTCACCAAAAACCGCACCGGAAGTTTGTACTTTGTGCCCTTCAAATTTGACGGCGCAACACTGGCCGCCGCGTGCGGCAACGGCTCATCTGAGATGGTCAGCAACATTGCGAACGCCATCACCACGTTCGTGTTCAATACGCTGTTCATGCGCTATCGCGGCGAGGACGGTGTAGCCGCCATTACGATTGCAATGTACTTCCAGTTCGTGTTTACGGCGGTGTATTTCGGCTTCTCGATGGGCGTTGCACCGGTTATCAGCTACAAATTCGGCGAGAAAAATATCCCGCAGCTGAGGCATATCTTCCGCATCTGCATGACGTTCGTGCTGGCGTGCTCGCTCGGCACATATGTGCTCTCGTGGCTGACGCTCGAGCCAGCGCTGACCCTGTTTACGCCGCGCGGCAGCAGTGTGTACGAGATTGCCATGCACGGCTTTCCGATTTATGCGGTCAGCTTCCTGCTCATGGGCACGAGTATTTTCGCGTCCTCGCTGTTTACCGCGCTCTCGGATGGTCTCGTGTCTGCGATCATCTCGTTTTCGCGCACGCTTGTGTTTCTCGTGGCGATGCTGCTGCTCCTGCCGCTGATTTTGCAGGAAACCGGCATCTGGCTGGCTGTTCCGGTAGCAGAGGCGCTCGGCGTGATGGTTTCGGTGTTTTTTCTCGTCAAGGGACGGAAAAAGTATCAGTATTAAGGGAAAGAGTGCTGTTGAGGGAACAGCACTCTTTTGTTATATATAGATGAAATATAACGAATTGTATATAGAATGAAGGTGTAGAGTAAAGGAAAAGCGAAAGGGCCTGCCGCCTGTAATTCACAGGCAGCAAGCCCTTTCGGTCGCTTGAACAATTTTTGTCTGACTTTTAGAGGTCACTTTAAAAACTGTCTTGCTGTTGTATTTGAGAGAATGAAAAGCATTTGGAGCTGCTTTTCTAATTTGAAATATGGAAAGAGAAGAAAGAAATGCTAAGAAGAGTTATTCGCCAACCTTAACGTATACGCCGCCGTTACGGCAGGACTCGGTAGCAGCCTTAGCCATGAGAACCGGACGCAGGCCATCGATAGCGCCGACAGCAGTCTGGGTATCGTTGTTGATTGCATCAACGAAGGAGATAACCTGGTTGATGAATGCCTGGTTGTAACGCTCGAGGAAGAACCACAGCGGCTTCTCGGAGTGAGCGCCGTCCTTGGTCAGTACGGTGGTGGTGTTCAGCAGGTCGTTGGCATCGGAAGCCATGCCCTTAGAACCGAACGCCTCTACGCGCTGGTCGTAGCCGTAAACTGCCTGACGGGAGTTGTTGATAACAGCGATGCAGCCGTTAGCCATCTTCATGGTAACAACAGCGGTGTCAACGTCCGGAATACCGGACTCTTCCTGCAGGTTCGGGTTAACGAGGCAGGAACCAACAGCGGAGATCTCAACAGCCTCGGAACCGGTTACGTAGCGAACCATATCGAAGTCGTGGATCATCATATCGTAGAAGATACCGCCGGAAACTGCAACGTAGGAAGCCGGGGGCGGCTCCGGGTCACGGGAGGAAACGATAACGATATGCGGATCGCCGATCGTGCCGTCCTTAACTGCGTCTGCAACTGCCTTGTGGTTGTGGTCGAAGCGGCGGTTAAAGCCTACCTGGAACTTAACGCCCTTCTCCTCAACGAGTGTGAGCAGCTTCTTGATCTTGTCGATATCATAGTCGATCGGCTTCTCGCAGAATACGTGCTTGCCAGCCTGAACTGCTGCCATGGAAACATCGCAGTGCGTGTCAGTGGAGGAGCAAACGAATACTACGTCTACCTCAGGATTGTTGATAACGTCCATAAAGTCGGTGGAAACGTTGGTGATCTTGCGCTCTGCCAGCCACTCGCGTGCGCCGGACTTATCGAGCATCGGGTCAGCAGCAGCTACTACCTGAACGCCCGGTACGGAGTTGATCAGGTTGTTGATGTGCAGCTTGCCGATTCGGCCGCAGCCTACAACGCCAATTTTCAAAATGCCCATTGTTTTTTCTCCTTGCATTAAAGTGAATTTTTAATAGATGCGATGCACTTACTGCCGCAAGTGCATCGCATGGTATTACGGTTTACTGTGCAACTGCCTTGCCGTCCATCTGGCTCTTGAGGGTTGCCATGTAGTCCTCGGCGGTGGTGCTGTCGATGACCTTGGTGCCGCAGTCAACAAAGCTGTCTACCTTTTCGCCGTTCAGGTATGCCACAACGGTCTTAACCGCCTGATAGCCCTGATCATAACCGCTCTGTGCAACGGTCATGGTTTCACCGCCATCGAGGATGGACTGTGCTGCGGTAATATTGCCATCAAAGCCGATGAAGATGGTCTTAGCGTATGCCGGATTGTTCGCTGCTGCACGCGCTGCCGCGATCGCGCAGTCGTCATTGTGGCATGCAATGATAGCCAGACCTTCCGGATGGCTCTGCATGATGCCCTCCATGCACACGGTTGCCTTGTCCGCTACCGCATCAGCATACTGCACCTCGTCTGCGAGGAACGTGCCGCCTGCGCCGTCAATGCCTTCCTGAAAACCGGTGCGGCGTGCATCGGCGGTGGAGTCACCCTGAACACCTGCGATATACGCTGCTTCGATCTTATCCCAGCCGGCTGCCTTCGCCGTCTCGACAGCTTTCTCGCCGCCGCTTGCCGCTGCATCCTTCTGGCCGATGCCGATGAACGAAATCTTCTCCGGTGCATTAAAGTCCGTGTCGATTGCGAAGATGGGCATATCCGTGCCGCTTACCAGCGTGGAAGCCATGTCGCCCTGCAGCGGTGCGATAATCATCGCGTCGTACTTGTTGGCGTGCAGATCGGTTTCGATCATGTTCTGCTGCTCGTCATAGGCGGTTTCCGAGGTCGAGCCCTTCATGTCGAGCACTGCGCCGGTCTCAGCCGCTGCCTTTTCCGCGCCTGCCATCATGTACTGGGTGTATTCGTTCGAGGTGGTCTTGAACACGATGGAAATGTTGTAATTACCGTCGCCGCCCTCGGCCTGAGAGCCGCTGCCGCCGGTGGAAGCGGAGGACGAGCCGCAGCCTGCGAGCATGGATGCCATCAATGCGGAGGAAACAAACAGTGCGCCGATTTTCTTTAAGTAGCTCATAAGTAATTCTCCTTCATCTTAAATACATAAAATTTGCTCTTTAGACTCTTTTTATGCGGGGATGGAATTAGAACTGTGCATATTTTGCAACGTGTGCGCGGGTGACTTCTGCGGACTTCTGTACGTTCTCCTCCTGCGACATCTCATAGTATGCCGGACGGAAGATCTCGATGGTGCAGCAGTCGCCGTCAAAGCCAATCTTCTTGAGGGTATCTGCGTAGCGCGCATGCGGCAGGCAGTCGCCCTCGGCACCCGGCCACAGACGCTTCTCGTCGTTGTTGTAGTACGCGCCGCACGGCATGTCCTCGGTGCCGTTCAGATGCCATACGAAAATCTTCTTGCCGTCGGCTTTTTCGAGGGTATCCCAGCCGGAGCCCATTGCGTAGAAGTGGTACTGATCGAGCGTTACGCCGACATACGGGCTGTTGACCTCCTCGACGATGGCGTAAGCATCCTCGAAACGGTTGATAGTCATGGACGGCTCGCCGCAGAACTCGAGGCTCAGGCGGATACCGTGCGGCTCGCACTTCTTGACCATTTCCTTGAGAACGGCAACTGCATCCTCGCGGATCTCCTTGCGGGTCGGGGTCAGGCCGCGCTCCTTCATGTCCTTGCTCGGCACAACGACGATCATCTTGCAGCCGAGGATGTTGCAGCGGCGGATGATCTCGTCCAGCTCCGCCATCACGGCATCCTTTTCCTCCTGCGTCTGCTTCATGTTGAAGAAGCACAGCGCATTGTAGGAAAGCATCTTGAGGTGGTGGCTCTGGAACCAGGCGCCCATCTCCTCAAGGGTGATCTTGCCGGCTTCGAGGTCGCGGTTCAGGCATTCCGACTGAATGTCGATGCAGTCGAAGCCGTACTTCTCACACAGCTCGAGGTCCATCATAACGCTGTGGTTGGCACAAAAACGGTCGTTTGCTTCGTTAAATCCGAGTTTCATAGTAATTTCTCCTTTTCTTTTCTCAATGAGGTTGTTGCTTAGACTTTATTCTACTCACGCGGCAATGCCGATGGGTGAAAACAGAATGTAAATGCCGATCGCCAGAATGATACCGATGATACATACGATATGGCGATACTTCCATGGGGTCAGATCGACTGCGCCGACATCGGTCGGAACATAGTCCTCTGTGCCGCGATACTTGTTCAGATACCACATGATGGCAAATTCAACGACGAACAGCACAGCGATGGCGTACAGATAGTGGATTGGCTCACCCGAGGTGGGGTAGCAGGGCTTGAGGATCATAAACGCGCCGTAGGCGATAACGTGAACAGCGGTGATGACCTTGGGTGCGTACTTCGGTGCCTTGCGGAAGATGAGTGCGCCGAGTACGGTGAACAGAATCGGTAGGGAAACGAACTGGCTCATAGAGTTGAGGAAGGTCGTGATGCCCTGTGCGAACATAACGAACGGTGCCACGCAGATAGCGACTGCACCGGCACAGGTGCCGTAGATCTTGCCGACCTTGACACACTGCATATCCGAAGCCTTCGGATTGATGGCAGTGCGGTATAGGTCGAGGGTAAACATGGTCGATGCGGAGTTGAGCACCGAGTTAAACGAGGACAGGATTGCGCCGAACAGAACAGCGGCGAAGAAGCCCATGACCGGCTTGGGAACAACGGCGGAAACCAGCGCCGGATAAGCGAAGTCGATCGCGGAGGAACCGGCCGCCGCCAGCTTGTCCTGAATGGACGGCAGGTGGTAAGCGATAACACCCGGAAGCACCAGATAGAAGAAGCCGATGGTCTTGAGGAAGCCGCAGTAAATTGCGCCCTTCTGGCCTTCCTTCAGGCTCTTTGCGGCGAGTGCGCGCTGTACAAAGGACTGATTCGTGCACCACCAGTACAGGTTGTTGAAGAACATGCCCGTGAAGATGAGCGGCCACGGCAGAGCCGGTTCAGCAGCATCCCACGAAGCCCATGCATTGAGCTTTTCGGGTTCGGCTTGTACGAGGTACTTGACACCTTCTACCAGACCGCCGCCGGTGGTCTCGTGACCCAGCAGCGCCAGCGCGAGGAACGGAATCATCAGGCCGCCGATGATAAGGCCGATGCCGTTGATGGTGTCGGATACGGCAACCGCCTTCAAACCGCCGAAGATGGCGTAGCAGCCGCCGATAATACCGATGACGACACACAGAATCGCAACTGCTGTGAACTTGCTGATGCCGAAGATGCCGGAAATATCGAAGATATTCTCAAATACAACTGCACCGGAGTAAAGGATGACCGGCAGATTGAGGATGGAGTACATCACAACGATGACGAACGAGAACATTAGCTTGGTGCCGCGGCCGAAGCGTGCCTCCATCAGCTGCGGGATGGTGGTCGTGCCCATTTTGAGGTAGGTCGGCAGGAACCACAATGCCAGTGCAAACAGCGTGAACAGTGCGCCGACCTCCCAGCCGATCGGACTCATATTGGAAGCCCAGCCCTGACCGTTTGTGCCGACAAGCTGTTCTGCGGACAGATTGGTCAGCAGCAGCGAGCCTGCAATGACAATACCCGGCAGTCCGCGCCCCGCGAGGAAGTAGCCCTCGGCGGTGTCGAGCTTGTCATCTCTGGTCTTCCACGCTGAAATGACTGCCACCATGATGGTGAAAAACAGGAAGCTCAGCGCGATCCAGATCATGGAACTGAAAAATGACATTTTGTTTCTCTCACTCTCTTTGGGGGAATTTTTTCGGTTTTGTGAATGACCTTGTTCACTTGACAATCACAGAATATCACAGCGGATTTCCGGTTGCAATAGCTTGGACGCACTATCATTTATCCGTGCATTATCTCGTGATTATGCACATTAATATTGCAAGCATTTATGATATTATGCATAAAAATTGCGCTATCATTGTGTCGCGGACGATGTGCAGCACAACGTTTTCGTGCAGATGTAACATCTGGCGCGCGGCGGTATTTTATGATATAGTATAAGTACAGATAACGCAGGAGAGTGATTTTATGGTAACGATGCAGCAGATTGCTGACCGCTGCGGGGTGTCGCGCGGAACGGTGGACCGCGCCCTGCACCACAAGGAGGGCGTGCGCGAGGAAGTTGCGGAGCGCATCCGCGCGACGGCGCGCGAAATGGGCTATATCTCAAACCGTCTCGTCATGCAGCAGACGCAGCAGTGGAAGATCGGCGTGGTACTCCACTCCGGCCATTCGCCCTTCGTGCAGATGCTGTGCGAGCTGTTCGAGAGCTTTTCCGAGCGTGAGCTTCTCCCAAACATCACGGTCATCGTGCGTGCGATGCAGGACATGGATGTGCAGCATCAGCTGACGCTGATCGATGAGCTGGTGACGACCGAGCACATCGACGGCCTCGCGCTTATGCCGCTCGCGAACACGCTCGTGCGAGACAAGATCAACACGCTCAGCGAGCAGCAGGGCATCCCTGTCGTGACATTCAACACGGACATCACCGATGCGAACCGCATCGCCTATGTCGGCGCGGACAACATCGCGAGCGGCCGCGCCGCCGCCGCGCTGCTCGGCATGGTCATGCAGGGGCACGGCAGCGTGCTGCCGATTCTGGGTCAGCGCAGCGGACATTATGCCGACTCGCAGCGTTTTACCGGCTTTAGCACCGAAATGGCGGAGAGTTTTCCGGATATCCGGGTTTTGCACCCGGAATGCTCGTTCCTCGATGAAAGCCTTTCCGAGCGCATCGCTATGCGCGCCATTCAGTCGGACAGCGAGCTGCGCGGCATCTATCTGACCTCTGCGGGACGGGAGGGCGTTTACCGCGCCGTGCACGCTGCACACCGCAGTGAAAAGCTGCACATCGTCGTTCACGACATCACCGAGGGCAACATCAAAATGGTCAAAAACGGTACGGTCGATTTCATCATCGGGCAGGACGTCAAAACACAGGGCACGCTCCCAATCCGCCTGCTCTACGACTACCTCGAGCGCCATCAGTTCCCCAGAGAGCGCATGAATATGACGGATATTACGATTAAATTCCGCGGAAATGTGTAAAAATTCATGCTTTTTTCAAATAGATTGCAAGACCATAAAAAGAGCGTATAGCAATTTCAAGCTATACGCTCCTGTTTTATTTTATCAATAATAAACGAACATTTTTAGTATACACTTATTTCGGGAAAACTACGGTATTTTGCAGAATCTGCGGGATTTCTGAAATCGAAAATGCTTCAAAATTCGGAGTAAGAAACCTTGGCAGCTACCCTCTTGTACGCCTGCGCCGCGCAGGTGCAGAATCGTTAAAGAGACAGCGTAAAGTTATAACGAATAATCATATAACAATAAGTAATCTATAATATAGAGAGAAAATATAACAAAGAGTATAAGAATACAATTTGACAATCCAAACTCATAGGTATATAATTAGAAAGCTAACTGTTTGAATTAGAACAAAGGAGAATGCAATGGAATTTTCCACCCATTACCTGCTCATGGCTGATCATGCCATGCTGCAGAAACTTGTCATGTCGCGCATCAAACCGCTCGGTCTGACCACTGGACAGCCAAAAGTGCTGGACTTCCTGCAGGATCACGACGGTGCCATGCAAAAGGATATCGCCAAGGGCTGCCATATCGAGCCGTCCTCGCTTTCTACCATCCTCGGGGGAATGGAACGCGCCGGACTGCTTGAACGCAGCACACGCGACGAAAACCGCCGTACGGTGTATGTCCGTCTGACCGACCTCGGCCGGGAGCAGTGCCGCCGCTTGAATGCTATCTTTGCAGCCGCAGAAGAGGAGGCGCTGCGCGGCTTCTCACCGCAGGAGATGCAGCAGGTACAGACCCTGCTCGAGCGTATTTATCACAATCTAAACGACTAAAAGGGGATAAAATAGGCATGAAAGGCTCTAAACTCGGTATTCGGCTGCTGTATTACTTCGGCGGCTTCTTCGTCATGACTATCGGCATTGCACTGTCGGTCAAGTCCAATCTCGGCGTGTCGCCGGTCAGCTCCATCCCATACACCATGACCTGTGTCTGGGGCATTGAGATGGGTGTTGCGACCGTCATTTTCCACGTTATTCTGGTCATCCTGCAAATGCTGCTGATGCGCCGCCGCTTTGAATTCAAAAACCTGCTGCAGATTCCGGTCGGCATGGTGTTCGGCGCATTCACGACCACCTGCAATACGCTCGCGGCGATGCTTCCATCGACGGACAACCTGATTATCCGTTTGTTGATGTGCTGGATTGCCACTGTTTTCGTTGCAATCGGCATCTTTTTCTACGTTCCGGCGGACATTATGCCGCTGGCCGGTGAAGGCGCTATGCTGGCCATCTCCACGCTGACCGGCAAGCCGTTCCCGACCGTCAAAATCGCGTTTGACGTGTCTATGGTCATCATTTCGCTCAGCACCTGCCTGATCTTCCTGCACGGACTGGGCAGCGTTGGTATTGGTACGGTTATCGCGGCGCTGCTTGTCGGTATCGAGCTGCGCATGATTACGCATCGGTTCGGTCGCTGGCGCGATAACCTGCTCGGCAAACAATCCGAAATCTAAATAAAAATCCCTCTCTTTCTCGCAAAAGAGAGGGATTCGTTTATGTTCTGCGCATTTTCAGCAGCCGGATATCATCGCCGAAGAACCGCAGCGGCAGAAACTCGCCGAGCAGGCGGGAGGCCACGGCAGGCGAGTATTTCTCGCTGAGCGTTTCCGGCAGCAAGTTGGTGTTGATGATCATGGGGCGCTTAGCCATCAGGCGGTTGTTGATCAGGTTGTACAGCGCGGAAACCGTAAAGGCAGTACCCATTTCGGTGCCCATATCGTCGATAATGAGCAGATCGGCGCGCTCGTAGCGTGCAGCGCGTTCTGCGGCGGCTTCGCCGTCACCGGAGCCGAATTTGATGGTCTCATACGCGGCCACGATGTTGATGGCGGTGTCGTAGGCCACGGAAAATCCGCGTGCAGAGACCGCCTCGGCAATGCAGGTAGAGAGAAAAGTCTTGCCCAGACCGGTCGAGCCGAACAGCAGCAGATTGGGGGAATCCTTGCTGAATTTTGCGGCATAAGCCTTGCATTGCATTCCATATTTTCGCGCGGCGAAATACCACTGCGGCCATCCGGGCGGGTGGAGTAAAAGCTCATGTCGAATTTGGAAAAGTTCTGGTCGGCAATCGGCAGCACCGAGGAAAGCTGCTCCTTGAGCAGCTTGGCGTAGCGCGCCTTGACGCACTCGCAGGTCGCACTGCCGGCGTAGCCGGTGTCGCCGCATTTTGGGCACAGCGGCTTGTCTGTCAGATAATCGGCGGGAAGTCCCAGCTGCCGGAGCAGGTTGCCGCGTTCCTCCTGCAGACCGAGATTGCGGTCGCGCAGCTTCTCGATTGCAGCAGTCGGGTCTCCGCCGGACTCCATTGCGGCCCGCAGAACGGACGCTGCTGTGGTGCTCAGCTCGCGGTCGATTGCGCGGATACGCGGCTCGCGTGTGTAAATATCACGCCGGCGCGCTTCCAGCTCCTCGGTGTGAGCCGTGCGCTCGCGTTCCAGCTCGCGCCGTGCGGCGGCGAGCAGTTTTTTATCGTATGACATAGGTTATTCCTCCGTGTTGCGGCGATGACTGCGCACGCGTGCAGCCCAGTCCTGCTCCCAAGCGGCGAGTGTGGCGCTGTCGGTCGGCTGTGCGGGTGTCTGACCGACGGCGGCAGGCACGGCAGACACGGCAGACACGGCAGACGTGCGGGTTTCCGGTTCGAGAGCGGTGATTTCGCTGACTGTATGTACGCCCGCATTGTCCCATCGGCGCAGAATGCCGAGCGTGTAATCCAGACTTTTGTGTCCCTGCTTTTGACCGGTGCGGTGCACCGCCAGCTCCACCGCGTCGGCAGGGAAGCCGTGCGCCAGTGCAAAGCGGCAGACGCGCTGCTCCTTGGGCGCGGGCTGCTCGGTATCTGCACCGAGTGCGCGGTAGATCGCCTCGCTGAGCGGTTTTTCATCCGCGCGGCGTGTCAGGTACTGCTGGGCCGCCTGCGCGGTGACAATGCCCATATCGGCCCACTGATTGGCTTCGCGGCGCAGATCGGTCGTGCGGACCGTGCCCTTTTCGCTTTTTAGATAGCTGAGCAGCTCAATCGTTGCGCTTGCGTCCAGACCGAGATAGTCGTAAATTGTCAGCAGACAGCGCAGCTGACCCTCGGTCAGCGCACGGCCTGTAATGCCCTCTGCTGCGTCGCAAAGGCCGGAGAAGGTCTGGTCATCCAGACGGGCACGGCGCAGCTCATCGCCGGTGTAGCGCGGCGCTTCGGCGGATTTGTCGGTTGCTGCTTTGGTTTTTTCCGTCGGCGCGATCAGGTTGTTGAGCGTGAATGCCGCACGTTCGTAGCGGTCGGCGCTCAGACGCAGGGCGCGCGCTGCAGCGGAGCCGTCCGTGCCGCCGTGCCGCAGGATATAAAGATACAGCAGCGCCGCATCGCCGTCGCCGACCGCGATCAGCTTGTCGAGCATGTCGCAGCGTGCTACGCGCAGTTCGCCCTCGGGCAGCAGCACAGAGGTCATGGGCTTGTCCTTCTTTCCGGTGGATTTTGGTGTATCCCTCATTATAGCATAAATCCCTCTTCATTTGAAGAGGGAAGAATTGTACGGCTATAGGTAAAATCGAGGGAAACATCAGTTTTCGGCGCAGCCAGTACAACGGCCCGCGGTCATTCTCTCACCATACCTTAGCAGGAGTATCTGTGACGGAGGTGAGTGCGATGGTTGTAACGCATGGAGAATTGTTCCGGTTACTTACCTTTCTTGTCGCTTTTGCGTCTTTGTTGATTCAAGTAAGCAAAAAGAAATGACCGCCCTACCTCACAAGTATGCGGTCAATTTCTTTTGACTAAAACGTGAGAGAGTAACCGTCAACCGGCTGCGCTCTTTTTCTATCTTCATTATAGCGGTTTTAAGGGGAAAGTCAATATGGTTTATTTGCGTGATTTACGGTGATTATCATCATATAAACCGAGATATTGCCGTCGGATTGTCCGCTTACGCAGGCAAATCACGGTTCGGCGAAGCTGACTGCAGCCTTCGCAAATATCTTTGCTCCAAGAGAGTGAAACATCCCATTTGGTATAGCAGGTGCCCTCCAGACGGTTGAGACAATCCAGACAAAATTCAGCCATAAGCTCACCTCACACACATTATACTCAATATATTGGGCATAGTCAATATATTAGGTCGTGTTATGTTGTGCGTGAGGTGATCGTACATGATCAGTTACGCTCCGTTTTACCGGACGCTTTTAGAAAAAGGCGTTACAGAATACCATTTAATTTACAAACAGGGCTTTTCCGCCAATATTCTGCACCGCATGAAGCACGGTAAAACAATCACACTGAAAACGCTGGATACACTGTGCTTTATCCTAAACTGCAGTGTTTCGGACATTATCGAGTATATCCCGGATGAATAAAAAGGCTTCGGAGCACTGCTCCGAAGCCTTTTTTCTCTATTTCAGCCGAGATTCAATTACAGAATCTTCTCTTCCGGCTTAACGTCCTTCATGGACAGGTTTACACGGCCCTTGTCGTCGATCTCCATGACCTTAACCCAAACCATGTCGCCTTCCTTGACAGCGTCCTCAACCTTCTCGATGCGGTGGTCAGCCATCTTGGAGATGTGAACCATGCCGTCCTTGCCCGGCAGCAGGTTTACGAATGCGCCGAAGTTCATCAGGCGGACAACCTTGCCGTAGTAGATTTCGCCCGGCTCCGGCTCCTTGACGATCGCTTCGATCATCTTCTTCGCCTTGTCAGCGTCGGTTGCCTTAACAGCAGCGATGGTAACAGTACCGTCGTCCTCGATGTCAACCTTTGCACCGGACTCAGCAACGATGTTCTGGATTACAGAACCGCCCTTGCCGATAACCTCGCGGATCTTGTCCGGATTGATGTGCATGGTGGTCATCTTCGGTGCCCAGTCGGAAACGTCCTCACGCGGCTGCGGGATAGCCTTGAGCATGATCTCGTCCAGAATGCCATAGCGGGCTACGCGGCACTTCTCGAACGCCTGCTTGATGATATTCGGGGTCAGGCCGTCAACCTTGATGTCAACCTGAATAGCGGTGATGCCCTTCTTGGTACCTGCTACCTTAAAGTCCATATCGCCGTAGAAGTCCTCAACGCCCTGGATATCGGTGAAGGTGGTCTCCTGACCGCCGTCGGTGATCAGACCGCAGGAGATACCGGCAACCGGTGCCTTGATCGGCACACCGGCGTCCATCAGAGCCAGCGTGGAACCGCAGACAGAGCCCTGAGAGGTGGAGCCGTTGGAGGAAATAACCTCGGAAACCAGACGCAGAGCGTATGGGAACTCGCTTACCGGCGGGATAACCGGCAGCAGAGCACGCTCAGCCAGTGCGCCGTGACCAATCTCACGACGGCCGGGACCGCGGGACGGACGGGTTTCGCCAACAGAGAAGGACGGGAAATTGTAGTGATGGATATAACGCTTCTCCTTCTCCTCGAAGATGGTGTCCAGCTCCTGCGCATCGCCCAGAGTACCCAGGGTGCAGAGCGTCAGAACCTGAGTCTGACCGCGGGTGAACATGCCGGAACCGTGTACACGCGGCAGAACGTGAACCTCGGCAGCCAGCGGACGAACCTCTTCCATGCCGCGGCCGTCTACGCGCTTGCCGTTTGCCAGCCAGCGGCGAACAATCTTCTTCTGCAGCTTGTCTACGCACTCGCCAAGGTTAGCGCCGTGCTCTTCCTTGTACTCCTCGTCCAGAGTTGCTTCAAACTCGTCAACGATGGCGCGCACGCCGGCGTCACGAACAGTCTTGTCGTCGGTATCCATAGCAACCTCGAACTTGTCGTTGCAGGCTGCCTCGAGCTTGTCGAACAGGTCGTGGTCGATGTCATGATGCTCGTACTCGAACTTCGGCTTGCCGATCTCGTCCTTGATGGACTGGATGAATGCGCAAACCTTCTTCAGCTCCTCATGTGCTTCCATGAGAGCATTGAACATGTCGTCCTCCGGAACTTCCTTTGCACCGGCCTCGATCATAACGATCTTGTCCTTGGTAGCGCACAGGGTAACGTCCATTTCGGAAGCAGCGCGCTGCTCGGAGGTCGGGTTGATAACGGTCTTGCCGTCAACGATGCCAACCTGGCAGCCGGCTACAACGTAGTCGAACGGAATATCAGAGATAGAAACTGCGATGGAAGCGCCCAGCAGAGCAACTACCTCCGGAGAGTTGTCGTAGTCGTTCTCCAGAACGGTGCAGACGATGGAAACGTCGTTGCGCAGGTCCTTCGGGAACAGCGGACGCATCGGACGGTCGATCTGACGAGAGGACAGGATCGCCTTCTCGGACGGACGGCCCTCACGGCGCATGAACGAGCCGGGAATGCGGCCTACTGCGTACATACGCTCCTCAAAGTCAACGGAGAGCGGGAAAAAGTCGATGCCGTCACGCGGCTTAGCGGATGCGGTAGCGGTAACGAGAACAGCGGTCTCGCCGTAGCGAACCAGGCAGGAGCCGTTAGCGAGCTGTGCCATCTTGCCGGTCTCGACGGTCAGCTTGCGGCCGGCGATCTCGGTCTCAAAAACGCGGTAGTTTTTGAAGTCAAAGTGGTTGATGTTTGCCATTTTGTTTCCTCCTTTAATCGTTTGGGGAGGGCGGCAGCAGCTTTTTTAGCACTTGAAACAAAAACCAAGCGGAATGGAAAATGGAGAATTGCTGTATCGCGCACTGCGCGATAATTTAATAAGCGCGTAGCGCAACCAGCGCAGCGCGGACGGAACTCGCGCAAGGAGAGCGCTATTTTCCATTCTCAATTTTCAATTCCAAATCATGCTCTGCATGATTTGGTCTCTCTTTCAACTGCTAAAAAGCGATAATGCCGCCCAGCTTAAAATACAGAAACAGGGGAGCAGACTGCTCCCCTATTTTCGCATTTTCTTACTTACGGATACCCAGCTTAGCGATCAGGGCACGGTAACGGTTGATGTCCTTCTTCTGCAGGTAAGCCAGCATAGAACGGCGCTGACCAACCATCTTCAGCAGACCGCGGCGAGAGTGGTTATCCTTCTTGTGTACCTTCAGGTGCTCGGTCAGCTCCTTGATGCGGGCGGTCAGGATTGCAACCTGAACCTCCGGGGAACCGGTGTCGGTAGCGTGGGTACGGTTTGCCTCGATAACGGCAGTCTTGTCTTCCTTACGGATCATGTCGGTATTTCACCTTTCGTTAAATAGATTTTTACTCACCCACAGGCCGGGCCGCGGCTTGGTGAATGGAGGCGATAGGAACGCTCCCTTTGTCCGTCAGCTAAGCGCGGGGCGAAAGTATATATATATTACCATGAAAATGACCGTTTGTAAAGCGATTTTCGCGGATTTCAGCATAAAATCTCAAAAAACAGACGCGCGTTTGACGAAAAAACAGGCGTGTTTTTGTATAAGTTGTCAGTTTCTGCGGAATACTGCTGTATGAATTGTCGGATTGTACAATTATGAACGAATTGTAAATGCGATTTTGGCACATTTGAATCTTGTCCGCAAAGAGGCGGAGTGCTATAATTACTACCATCATCGGTGGAGAGCTTGAGAGTTCTTCTCGCTCGCTGCCGTTTTTATTTATTGCTAAGAAACGCGACGGGGCGGTGCAGCAGCGCGGCCTGATGTCGCGTTTTTATTCGTTTTGGGGTACTTTTTCCGAACGGGAAAAACGGGGTCGCATACCTGTTTCCTGTGGGTGCTAACCCTCAGCCTGGGGGCCAAAAGGATAGACACCAAGGTTTGCCCGTAGGCTGCTATACCTTATTCCCGCGCAGTGCGCGGGTTAAATGAGTGCTATCCTCTTGGGACTCCGGTTTCCTTTATTTCTTAGTCTGGCGAAAATCGGAGAGCGGCGACCGCTCCGAAAGAGGGGAACGGCAGAGAATATTTTTTTTGCCGTAGGGGCGCACATTGTGCGTCTTTTTTCTGTTCTGCACAAATAAAACTATGTGCCTATGGCGATTTCCCACAAACAGGGAACACCAAACTTTGTGAAAAACCGCCTTTGCGGAAAAATTCTGTTTTCGGTATAATAAATATGTAAAAACGACTGTATATATTGCTTTTTGCGTATTTCATCAACAAAACAGGAGGAATAGACATGAAGCGGATTAAGGCGGCGTGCATTTGTCAGACCCTGCATTTCCAGCTGAAGGATGATTTGGAGCACAGTATTGCGGTACGTCTGGTGCGCGAGGAAGTCGAGCACTACAAGCAGGCACTGGAGCGCAACCGCACGCGCCATAAGATCGTAGACGAGGCGGAGCAGGAGGATGGTTCGGTAGTCATTCGTATCATCAAGCAGTATAACCGGAGTCCGGTAGGCGATTATCTGGATTGAAAAGAGCCTGTCTGCAGCGCAGACAGGCTCTTTCTCTTTATTTTGTGCCGAAAAAAGCCGCAGAGCAATGCTCTGCGGCTTTTCTTATACAATCAGAAGCAGCGTGCTGCGCTTTCCGCGGGCATGGCGGATGTTGCAAGCGGGGCTCCAAAACCCGCCGCAAACCGGGAGGTCGCAGGCAGCACGGCGCTTCAAAAAGCAATCAGTTGATTACTTGGACTCCTTAGCAGCCTTGATTGCGTCGATCATCATCGGAACAACCTTGAACAGGTCGCCGCAGATGCCGTAGTCAGCTACGTCGAAGATCGGAGCGGAATCAGACTTGTTAACTGCTACGATGCACTCGGAATCCTGCATACCAGCCTTATGCTGGATAGCGCCGGAAATGCCCAGAGCAACGTACAGCTTCGGATGTACGGTCTTGCCGGTCTGACCAACCTGGTGGTCAGCAGACAGCCAGCCGGAGTCGATAGCAGCACGGGAACCGCCAACAACGCCGCCGAACAGGCCAGCCAGCTCTTCAGCCAGCTTGATGCCGGTGTCAACGTCCTTGGAGATACCACGGCCTACAGATACAACTACCTCAGCGCCGGTCAGGTCAACCAGCTCCTTAGCTTCCTTAACGACCTCGAGAACCTTGGTCTTGATGTCAGCCTCGGACAGCTCGAAGCTACCGGCTCAACAACTACTGCGTTAGCCTTAGCCTCGTTGTACTCGCCCTTCTTCAGTACGCCCGGACGAACGGTAGCCATCTGCGGACGGAAGCGCGGGCAGATAATGGTAGCCATCAGGTGACCGCCGAATGCCGGACGGGTCATCTTCAGGTTGCGGTCCTCGCGGTTCAGAGCATCGATCTGAGCCTGCGGCAGAGTGGAAGCATCCTGCAGGAATGCAGCGTACTTCTCGTCTACGTCGAGGTGGGTGCAGTCTGCGGTCAGACCGGTGTGCAGACGAGCTGCGCAGCGCGGGCCGAGGTCACGGCCAATGTTGGTAGCGGCGATCAGCAGGATCTCCGGCTTCTTAGCCATAACGGTATCGCACAGAACCTTTGCATAAGCATCGGTGGTGAAGGTATCGAGCAGGTCGCTCTCGCAAACCAGAACCTTGTCAGCGCCGTAAGCGCCCAGTTCCTTTGCCATCTTCTCGCCTACGCCCTTGCCGCCGCAGCAGGCCGCAAACTTCAGTGCCCATGTCGTCTGCCAGCTTGCGTGCCTCAGAGATCAGCTCGAGTACGGTCGGCTGCAGCTCGCCCTGGCGCTGCTCACAGAATACCCATACGCCGGAAAAATCGGCGAGGTTCGTATTATTGAAATCAGCCATTGTTCTGTTCTCCTTTCAATCAGATGATATGCTTCTAGCAGTTCAGCCGCCAGAGTCTCACAGGTAGCCTTGTCAGCGCCCTCAAGCATCTTGCCCTGACCCTTCTGGGGAGGAGTGAAGGACTTGAAGATGTTGGTGGGAGAACCCTTCAGACCAATGGTGGTGGGATCGATCAGCGGATCGTCCTTCAGGGTGTTGTAGTCATAAACGGCGAGCGGAGTAGCAGTCCATAATGCCGCTGAGGGACATGGAAGCGGGCTCGTTCAGCTCCTTGATGCAGGTCAGCAGGCACGGGGTCTGGGTCTCGATGGTCATGTAGCCATCCTCCAGAGCGCGCTTAACGGTAACGGTGGTGCCCTCGATCTTTACGTCAGCAGCGTAGGAGATCTGCGGGATGTTCAGCTTCTCAGCGATCTGAGAACCAACCTGAGCGGTATCACCGTCGATAGCCTGACGGCCGCAGAATACTACGTCATCAGCGTCAACGCCATACTTCTTGATAGCAGCAGCCAGGATCTGGGAGGTTGCGAAGGTATCGGAACCGCCGAACTCACGAGCGGAAACCAGAATGCCCTCGTCAGCGCCCATAGCCATCAGCTCACGCAGCATGCCCTGTGCCGGGGGAGGACCCATGGTGATAACAACGACCTTGCAGCCGGTAGCGTCCTTCAGCTTCAGAGCAGCCTCAACCGCGTTCTTGTCGTCCGGGTTGATGATGGTAGCCATGGATGCGCGGTTCAGAGTGCCATCGGGATTAACAGCAACCTTACCGGAGGTATCCGGAACCTGCTTTACACAAACAATTGCCTTCATAGTTCAGTTTTCCTCCTATTCTTACTTACCGAGAATGTTACCGGAGATAACAACGCGCTGAATCTCGCTGGTGCCCTCGTAGATCTCGGTGATCTTGGCATCACGCATCATGCGCTCAACCGGGTAATCCTTGGTGTAGCCGTAGCCGCCGTGTACCTGAACTGCCTTGGTGGTGATCTTCATAGCAGCCTCGGAAGCGAACAGCTTAGCGGTTGCAGCGTCCACAGTGAAGCGGCCGCCCTCAGACTTAGCAACAGCAGCCTTGTAGGTCAGCAGGCGAGCAGCCTCGATTGCAACATGCATATCAGCAAAGAGGAACTGAGTGTTCTGGAACTTTGCGATCGGACGGCCGAACTGCTCACGGGTCTTAGCAAAGTTGATGGACTCTTCCATAGCGCCCTCTGCGATGCCCAGTGCCTGTGCAGCGATGCCGATACGGCCGCCGTCCAGGGTCTGCATAGCGATCTTGAAGCCCTTGCCTTCTGCGCCGAGGAGGTTCTCCTTCGGAACGATGCAGTCGGTGAATACGATCTCAGCCGTCGGGGAGCGCAGGCCAGCTTCCTCCTGCGCCGCCAACAGAGAAGCCCGTAGCTGAGCTCTACGATAAATGCAGAAATGCCTCTGGTGCCCTTGGACTTGTCGGTCATAGCGAATACTACGAATACGTCAGCAACGTAGCCGTTGGTGATGAAGATCTTGGAGCCGTTCAGTACGTAGTGGTCACCCTGCAGCTCAGCAACGCAGGTGCCCTTTGCAGCGTCAGAACCAGCGTCCGGCTCGGTCAGTGCGAAAGCACCTACCTTGTGGCCTTCGGTCAGCATGCGGAGGTACTTCTCCTTCTGTGCGGGAGTACCGTTTGCAATGATCGGGCCGCAGCACAGACCATTGTGGGTAGCGAGGATATCGCCGGTGGAAGCGCACTGCTTGGACAGCTCTTCGATAGCGATAGCGGAGGACAGGTCGTCAGCGCCTGCGCCGCCGAACTCCTCGGGCACGACCATGCCCATAACGCCCAGATCGAACAGCTTCTCGATGTTCTCGCGGGGGTAAGTAGAGGTTTTGTCGGTTTCCGCAGCGATGGGCTTAACTTCGTTCTCGGTGAAGTCATGCATCATCTGGCGAACCAGTTCCTGTTCACGGGTCAGATGGAAATCCATGTTCAAGTCTCCTTCTTGTTTGGATATTTATTGCCAAAGCCGGTAAAAACCGGCATTCCGCCTGTTGCAGACTGCCATTTGGTGCGGCAGGGAACCGCTTGCCCGTGTCTAACCGATCGATAGGGTGGTTCGGTTTGGAGCGGGTTTTGCACACTTTTTTGTTAAGTTTTTGTTCCGTCTACCAATATACCACACCAGATAGCAAGCGTCAACTGTCAATATTAACGGAATAAAGCAATAAATTTGGTAAATTATAAGGGATTGCACAAGCGGAATATTCTCAAAACGCGGGGTATGGTGATAAATACCGAAAAAAACGATGGAAACTGGTAAAAATACACAAATACACAGAGCTCTCCGGCGGGAGAACTCTGTGGTGGTGAAGTGTTGGTGCAGTTCAGTCTTTGGCTTTACCGCGCAGCTCGGGTTCTTTGGCGAGGCAGTTGCCGTAGTTTTCAATCTTGTGGTTGAGTCGCTCGAGCGTCTGCTGCATGGTGGCAATGCGTTCCTCGAGCTGGTCGCGCTGCTCGAGGAGCAGGGCCTTGCGGGCGCCGATGGTGCTGTCGCCCTGTTGGAACAGAGCCACATATTCGATGAGCGCCTCAATTGGCAGACCGGCCGCACGCATACATTTAATAAACTCGATCCAGCTGCACGAGGTCTGGTCGTAATCGCGGATGCCGCTTTTCGTGCGCGGTACCGGCGGGATCAGGCCGATGCGCTCGTAGTAGCGCAGTGTGTCCGGCGTGATGTCGAATTGTCTGCTCACTTCTGCGATGGTCATGGGAGTCACCTTCCTTTGCCCTTAGTGTAGCACTTGGAGTGTGCTCTAAGTCAAGGGGGAATTGAGAATTGAGAGTGGAAAATGGAGAATGAACGCGGCAGTTGACGGGTACAGGTTGATAAAATTGGTGTAATTCGACGAGAAACGGCGGGATGGGGTCATACCCCAGGGCACCTTCTCTTGCCCTTCGGGCAATTCACCTTGTCCCGCCCTACATGATACAATTTGTCAAATGGTTCAACGTATATACCATAATGATTACAATATACCGGAGGGCGGGGTGACCTTACCCCGCTGTTTTGTAAATTCAGTTGCATGATTAAAATCGTAGGGGAGCACATTGTGCTCCCGCATCAATGTTAAATGAGTGCGGACATACGGTTATGTAATTGCAGTGAGTTGAATTTGACCATCGCGTTAATTTTCCATTCTCCATTCTCAATTTTCAATTACTGCAACAAAAAAGGAACCCTCTTTCGAGGATTCCTTTTTATGCAACTTTGGTTTGTTAAGCGGAGAAATTACTCCTCAACCTTAACGTATACGCCGCCGTTACGGCAGGACTCGGTAGCAGCCTTAGCCATGAGAACCGGACGCAGGCCGTCAACAGCACCGACAGCAACCGGCTTGTCGTTGTTGATAGCATCAACGAAGGAGATAACCTGGTTGATGAATGCCTGGTTGTAACGCTCGAGGAAGAACCACAGCGGCTTCTCGGAGTGAGCGCCGTCCTTGGTCAGTACGGTGGTGGTGTTCAGCAGGTCGTTGGCATCGGAAGCCATGCCCTTAGAACCGAACGCCTCTACGCGCTGGTCGTAGCCGTAAACTGCCTGACGGGAGTTGTTGATGACAGCGATGCAGCCGTTAGCCATCTTCATGGTAACAACAGCGGTGTCAACGTCCGGAATGCCGGACTCTTCCTGCAGGTTCGGGTTAACGAGGCAGGAACCAACAGCGGAGATCTCAACAGCCTCGGAACCGGTTACGTAGCGAACCATATCGAAGTCGTGGATCATCATATCGTAGAAGATACCGCCGGAAACTGCAACGTAGGAAGCCGGAGGCGGCTCCGGTCACGGAGGAGACGATAACGATATGCGGATCGCCGATCGTGCCGTCCTTAACTGCGTCTGCAACTGCCTTGTGGTTGTGGTCGAAGCGGCGGTTGAAGCCTACCTGGAACTTAACGCCCTTCTCCTCAACGAGTGCGAGCAGCTTCTTGATCTTGTCGATATCATAGTCGATCGGCTTCTCGCAGAATACGTGCTTGCCAGCCTGAACTGCTGCCATGGAAACATCGCAGTGGGTGTCAGTGGAGGAGCAAACGAATACTACGTCTACCTCAGGATTGTTGATAACGTCCATAAAGTCGGTGGAAACGTTGGTGATCTTGCGCTCTGCCAGCCACTCGCGTGCGCCGGACTTATCGAGCATCGGGTCAGCAGCAGCTACTACCTGAACGCCCGGTACGGAGTTGATCAGGTTGTTAATGTGCAGCTTGCCGATTCGGCCGCAGCCTACAACGCCAATTTTCAAAATGCCCATTGGAATTCTCTCCTTTTATATAAGGTGATTCTATTATAAACCACTTGCGGGTGTGCTTCAAGGGTGCAGCGTATTTTTCAGCGCACCGCCCAATTTTGGGGCTTCTGTTTGGTGAAAAATAGCAAAGCGGAGCGCAAAAAAATCGTGCAAAATATCCGTGCATTGTGCTAAAATAGAAAATGCACAGGAAAATGCAACACATTGCACGTTGGTGTCTAAAATGCGGTGAAACGCTTGTGCGCTTTACTGCACTATGATAAAATATGAACGTATTGTGGCAAAAATGTGTCTTTTAGGGATAAAAGAGGATACATGGATGCCTGAAAAGGAGAATATCTTATGAAGGTAACTGCACAGTGGATCGCAGAGCAGTGCGGCGTATCGCGTGGAACAGTGGACCGAGTTGTAAACGGCCGACCGAATGTAGCGCCGGAAGTGCGGGAGCGCGTGCAGAAAATAATCAGCGAATACGGCTACAAAACGCCGTCGCAGCGGCAGGCCGCCCGTGCGGGACACGGCGCGTTCCGCATCGGCGTGATCCTGCCGAGCTGGGATGCGTTTTTCATCCGCCGGATGCGCGAGGGCATTCGCGTGGCTGTACACAACCGCGGATTAAATGATGTAAATGTGCTGGTGGAGGAGCTGAAAAACCGCTCGCACCGTGCGTATTTCGAGGCCATCGGACGCATGGAGGAGCGCGGCATTGACGGTCTCATTGTCACCGCGCCGGATACGGTAGCGATGAGTGAGGAGATCGACCGGCTGGTTGCAATCGGCATTCCGGTCGTTACCTGCGACTCGGATGTGCGGCAGAGCCGCCGCCTGTATCATATCGGACAGAACATGGTCAAATCCGGCCGGATTGCCGCCGGACTGCTTGCACCGTACGTTGAGGGACAGGATGTGCTCGTCGTTACCGGCAACCGTGAATTCACGGCGCACGGACTGCGTGTGCGCGGCTTCCTTGACCGCCTGCACGAGATTTTTGATGATAACGTAAACGTCAACGTCATCGAGAGCGTCGAGCAGTACGAGCTGACCTACGACGGCGTACTGCAGCAGGTGCGGCAGAACCCGCGTCTGCGCGGTATTTATATGGCAAACGAATCCGTGCGCGGCTGTATGGACGCGCTCGAGCGCGCAAAGCCCAATCGGCGCATTCACGTTGTCTGCCACGATCTGACGCCGCATGCGCGCCAGTATTTGGAGGACGGACGGCTGGATTTCATCGTCGATCAGGATTTTTCGGCGCAGACGACGCGCGCGATCGAAGTGCTGGCGCATACACTGCGTACCGGAGAGTCACCGCGGCAGAGCATCGAATACATTCACACCAGCATTATCACAAGGGAATTGTTGTGAGAAAGGAGCCTATATGAAAGCAAACTGGAAGCGCACACTGCTGTCTCTGGTGCTGTGCGCCGGATTTGTATGGCCTGCAGGCGCGGTAAGCACCGGACAACCGGCAGCGTCGCAGACCGGGACGAGCACCGCGCAGAGCAAACCGGCGGCTTATACCGTCAAGAAAATGGGTCTGCTGGGCGTCAAGCGTACGGTGGAGAGCGACAATAACACGGTGAAAATGCTGAATAAAACGGCAGCTTCGCTGGACAGCAGCTCGTATATGTCGGGTTCGGCGTCCGGTGCGACCGGCGAGAGCGAGATAGCAATCTACGCTGCGCTGATTGAGAATATGAAAACGGCCATGGATGGACTGGATACGACCAGTGATCTTTATAAGACCTATGCGGCACAGTTAAAGGTATTAGAGGATTACCAGACCAGCCTGAACCAGAACGCCGTCAGCGGCATGCAGCAGGCGATGGCCATGCTGTCCCAGCTGGATGACGCGGCGTACACGCTGCGCAAGCAGGCGAAAAATGTCTCCGGTCAGCTGGCGCTCGGTGCACAGACCATGCTGATTACCATTAAAAATCTGGGCTACACCAAGGAAAACCTGCAGGTAACGCTCACACAGTTGGACCGCAATCTGGCTGTGCTGAAAACTCAGAGAAAACTCGGCATGATTGGGCAGCTGCAGCTTGACACGGTGCAGAATCAGCGCGACAAGCTGGCGCAGTCCATTGACACACTGGAGACCACCCGCGAAAACCTCGGTTCGAGCGTTGCGCTGATGTGCGGTCTGGACGCGAACACCATCGTCATGCCGGCCGACTTTGAAACACTGTACGAGGGCAATCTGGATAAGATGTCCTATAATAAGGATTTGGAGCAGGCGCAGAAGAACAGCTTCCTCATCTGGCAGAAGCAGGACGCTGTGCGCAGCGCGTACAACTCGTACGACAAGAATATCAGCGGTACCGCCGAGGCGGTCAAGTCCGCTGAGGACGCACTGGCGGCGGCCAAGGAGTCGGTAGTGGCTGCATTCGACAGCACCTACAAGACTGTCAAGGACTGCCGGACGACTCTGGCAGCCAAGCGAACCGCACAGTCACAGGCGGAGCTTGATCTGAAAACCGCGACCGTGAAGTACAGGAAGGGCATCATCTCCAAGCTGGCGTATCAGCAGGCGCAGGATGCCGTAACGACCGCAAAGCTGAATGTGGAAAGCGCGTATCTGTCGCTGTATACCGCATATAACCAGTACGAATGGGCCAAGGAAGGCGTACTTATCACCACCGCAGCCGCATAACAGAAGGGAGAAAACAATATGAAACGAACCATTGCAGCCGGTCTTTCTGCCGCTCTGCTGTGCGGCATGGTCGTACCGGCGTTTGCCGCCGATACCAAGACCGCGACGAACACCACCGGCACCACCCAGACTCAGCCGACGGCGCCGGTCAAGCTGACGTTTGACAAGCTGGAGGAGACCGTCCGCCAGAACAACGTCACCATCAAGGCGAACAACAACACCGTGCTCAGCGCGGAAAAGACCGATGTAAGTGACCAGTACATCGAAAGCTATTTCCAGCTTTCCGAGCAGATTTCGTCCTACCAGAAGCAGATTAAGGAGCTGCAGAAAACGCTGAACAGTCTGGATGCTAGCAAAGAGGAAAACGCCGGTCTGCGCAAGACGCTTGAGAGCCAGATTTCCATCCTGCAGCGCAATCTGGCAGCCGCTGAGGCTTCGTACAGGAACCTCGACGATGATGAGGACGACGCAGAGGAAGATCAGGAGAAAACGGTTGATCACACCCGCCGTCAGATGCAGAATGCAGCCGATGAGATCTGCCTGAGTGCGGAAAACACCTACATTTCTCTGCGCGGCATGAAGTATACGCTCAACCAGACAAACCGCAGCATTCAGCAGCTTGACCGCAACATTGCGACTGTGCAGAAGCAGGTAAAGCTGGGCATGACCGGTGTAAATACGCTCAAGAGCCTGCAGGCACAGCGTGAGAGCGCCGTTGCCGGCAAGGCATCGCTGACCACGCAGGTAGAGGCGCTGACCAACACGCTCGCTATCCAGTGCGGCTATACCACCGGTACACAGATCGAAACGAGCGATCTTCCGGTCGTAACCGCCGAGCAGGTCACTTCCATTGATTATGACAAGGACCTTGCCGAGACGCTCAAGAACAGCTATGCGATCTACTCCAAGGAGTACGCAATGCAGACCGCATCCGATGATTACGAGAACAATAAGACCAACACGCTGTATGCTTATCAGGCAGCCAAGATCGACCGCGATGCACAGAAGGAGAGCACGACCGCTTCTTTCCGCAAGCTGTATACCGACCTGCAGGAGAAGCAGACCGCACTTGCTGCGGCGGATGCCGATCTCGCACAGGCGAAAAAGACGTTTACGGTAAGCCAGGTGCAGTACACGCGCGGCATGATCTCCAAGATGGCGTACACAGATGCGCTTGATACCTTCACCACCGCACAGGAGACCGAGGTTGCAGCGCGTATCGATCTGCTGACCGCCTACAACACCTATCAGTGGGCAAAACGCGGTGTAATTACGGCAACAACTTGATAAGCTGACCGTTTTTGCGAATATAGCAGATATGTATAATGAATTGGAGGACCCCGATGAGCAATAGCAAACGAATCCTTGCGGCGCTGCTGGCCGGTGCGATGGTACTGTGTGCAGGCTGCGGCAAGGAAGAGGAAACCGAGGAGGAAAGCTCAAACAGCACTGCGGTTGAGGTAACCGATGTTACCTCGGGCGCGATGAGCTCGGAGTATACGCTGAACGGCAAGATTGCCGCCGTCAATGAGGTGCAGGTGTTCCCACTGCTGGCAGGTCAGGTGCAGACGCTGAACGTCAGCGAAGGCGACACCGTATCCAAGGGTCAGACCCTGTTTACGGTGGATACCTCGACGGTTACTTCGACGATGAGCTCGCTGCAGCAATCCTACAGCGCCACAAAGACCGCGACCGACCGTGCGATTGAATCGGCAAAGGTCGGTGTGGAGCAGGCGGAACTGGCGGTCAGCAACACGGAAGCACTGCTCGAAGCCGGTGCGGCTGCCGAGCAGGATCTGACCAAGGCTAAGCAGGCACTGACGCAGGCGCAGGCAGGTGTCGCGCAGGCTGAGGCACAGCAGTCCGCGTCTCTGGCGCAGATTCAGGCGTCTATGGACCAGATCAACAAGCAGGCAAGCCTTGGCACGGTAACCGCTCCGTGCTCGGGTACGGTTACGGCTGTAAACGTAGACCGCGGCGGCATGGCATCCTCGGCGCAGCCGAGCGTGGTCATTGCCGAGAACGGTGCGGTTGAGGTGCAGGTTTCTGTCGCTGAGGACGTATTCACCGGCATCAAGGTCGGCGATACCGCAAGCGTCACGGTTTCCGCTGTCTCCAAGGAGTCGATGAACGGTACGGTCAGCACGCTGCCGGCGGCTGCCAATGCACAGACCAATCTGTATGACGTTTCGGTTTCTCTGCCGTCCGGCACCAAGCCGCCGATTGGCGCGTTTGCTACCGTCACCTTCTATACCGACCGCCGCGCAAGCACGATTTCTGTGCCGACCGAGTCCATCCTGACCGGCAACAACAACGAGCAGTATGTGTTCACCGTAAATGCGGACGGAACTGCCGCAACCCGCGTTACCGTCACCACCGGACTGGTTACCAAGGATTCGACCGAGATCGTTTCCGGCCTCAAGGCGGGCGACCGGGTTGTTACCAAGGGTCAGTCCTATCTGTCGGACGGTGCAGCCGTGCATGTCGTCACCTCGGACGCCGCAGACGGCGGGGAGGGCTAAGCGCGCATGAAATTCGCACAAACCTTTATCAAACACCATGTAATGACCATCCTGCTGTACATACTGGTCGTTGTGTTTGGTTTTTACAGCTTCCAGAACCTGCCGCTGGCGCTCATGCCGTCCATGGAGGTTCCGGCAGCGGTAGTTTACGCTACTTACCCGGGTGCCGGTCCGGAGGATATCGAGCAGCAGGTAACCAAAAAACTCGAGGGTGCGGTAGCGGGTCTGTCCGGTCTGGATACGCTCCAGTCCACCTCGTCCGAGAATATGGCTATGCTGGTCATCCGGTTTACGAATGATACCGATATGGATCAGGCAATGACCGACCTGCGCGACAAGGTTGCACAGGTAAAGAGCCAGCTGCCGGATGACGCATCCGACCCGACCGTTATGTCGATTGATATTGACTCCATGCCGGTCGTTTCGGTGGCGCTGCGCGGCAACGATCTGGCTTCTCTGCAGTCCATCGCCGAGGACGAGATTCAGCCGGCGCTCGAGCGTCTGGACGGCGTAGCGTCTGTTGATATTTCGGGCGGCTACGAGCAGGAGATCGCAGTCCACACGGACGCCTCCCGCCTGAAGGGTTATAACCTGACCATTTCGTCCATCGGTCAGCAGCTCGGCGCGGACAACATCGCCATTCCGGGCGGCGATCTGGATAACGGTTCGCAGACGCTGGCTGTCCGCACGGACGGCGAGTATTCGTCCATTGATGATGTTAAGAACGCTCTGATCTCGCTTCCGGCAGGCGGCACGGTCCGTCTGAGCCAGATTGCGGATGTTTCCATGCAGCCGAAGGATCAGGACGCCATCTCCAAGGTTGACGGCGAGGAATGTATCATTCTGTCGGTCAACAAGCAGTCCGGCTCCAATACGGCGCAGATTGCCGAGCTGGCCAAGGCTGAGTTTGACTCCCTGCTTAAGAGCAACGATTCCCTGCAGTGGAATATCGTTATGGATCAGTCCGACTATATCAACATGACGGTTGATAACGCTATTCAGAACATCTGGATGGGCGTGCTGTTCGCCGCAATCGTGCTGTTCCTTTTCCTGCGCGACTTTGGCGCGACCATGGCTGTTACCATCGCAATGCCGTGCTGTATCCTGTTTACGTTCCTGATTATGAACGTGCTGGGCATTACGCTGAACATGATGTCGCTCGGCGGTATCACGCTCGGCGTAGGTATGATCGTGGATAACTCCATCGTTGTTCTGGAGAACATCTTTACCTATCGAGCGGACGGCTACGACCGTCTGGAGGCCTGCACCAAGGGCACCGGCGAGGTCATCGGTGCAGTTATCGCCTCCACGCTGACCACGGTCGCCGTATTCCTGCCGATCGCACTTTCCGGCGGTATGGCCGGCATGATGTTCAAGGAATTCTGTATCACCATCGTAGCGCTGCTGCTCAGCTCGCTGATCATTTCCATCACGCTCGTGCCGCTGCTGTGCTATTTCCTGCTCGGCGGCACCAAGCAGCAGAGCATCAAGCCGCAGGGCTCGGGCGCAACGCCGATCACCGAAAAGCCGCTCTCGCGTGCATACCGCAGTTCGCTGAATTTCCTGATCACCCACCGCTGGGCAGGCGTCGCGCTGACCGTTGTCATCTGTATTGTCAGCGTGCTCAGCGTCAGCCAGGCGGGCATGGAGCTCATCCCGGAGATGGATGAGGGTGAGGTGAGTGTTACGGTTTCCATGCCGAACGGTTCGACTATGGAGGACACTGCCGCCATCGAGGACCGCATTGCGGCCATCGCAGTTGATACCATCCCGGAGCTGGAGCAGATCTACTACTCGACCGGTTCTTCGACCTCGATCATGTCCTCGTCCTCGGGCGCAAGCGTTACCATTTCGCTGGTAGATCTCGATCAGCGTGACCGCTCGTCAGCGGATATCGCCAAGCAGCTGCGCCATGACCTGCAGGATATTGCAGGCTGTGAACTGACGGTTTCGACCAGCAGCACCATGTCGATGTCCACGGATTCGGACATCAGCGTTGAGCTGACCGGCGATGACTACGACCAGCTGGCTGAGACGGCAGACGATCTGGCAAACCAGATCAGCGCCCTGCCGGATGCCATCAATGTTGAGTCCTCGGCAGGCGAGCAGACCCCGCGTGTTGCCGTTAAGATCAACCGCGAGAATGCGTCTCGCTTCGGTCTGAATGCGGCCACCATTGGCGGTCTGGTTCGTGGTGAGCTGACCGGCTCGACCGCAACCACGCTCCGCATGAACGGTGAGGAATACGACGTTACCGTTGCCGGCGACGAGGATGTAGCAACCAGTCTGGACGCACTGCGCTCCATGCAGATTCCGACCATGACCGGCGGCACCGTACCGCTGTCCATGGTGGCGGATGTCTACACCGAGCTCAGCCCGCAGTCCATCGTGCGCAAGAACCAGAAGGAGACCGTAACCATCACCGGTGAAAGCGAATCCGGTGACAGCAATGCCATTAAGGCAGCCGTTGACGACATTGTTGCCAAGTACGAGCTGCCGGACGGCGTAGAGGTCGGCGAAGGCGATACCGCTGCTTCGCAGATCGCGGAGACCACCGGTACGCTGATGCTGGCCCTTGCGGTGGCAATCGTGCTGGTATATTTCATTCTGGCAACGCAGTTCAACTCGTTCTCGCTGCCGATTGCAATCATGCTGATCCTGCCGATTGGTCTGCTCGGCTCGATGATCCTGCTGTGGCCGACCGGAAATCATGTTTCCATGGTCGCACTGCTCGGTGTTATCATTCTGGCCGGTACAGTCGTCAACTCGTCCATCGTGTTGATCGACTATACCCTGCAGCGCCGTCAGCGCGGTGAGGATAAGAATACGGCTATCCTGAACGCATGTCCGCGCCGTGTCCGTCCGGTGCTGATGACCGCTATGACCACTATCCTCGGCCTTGTGCCGATGGTATGCTCCAGCGGCGAAGGCTCCGAGATGATGAAGCCGATGGGTGTCGTCATGATGACCGGCATGGTCATCTCCACCATCGCAACGCTGTTTATCACCCCGGTTTACTATTCGCTGACCGACAGCGTCGCTTCCCGCCTTTCCGGCCTGTTTAAGAAAATCAAGCTGCCCAAGTTTAACTTCCATAAGAAAAATCCGCAGCAGTAAGCAAAAAGGGAACCGATTTCGGTTCCCTTTTTGAATTGAGAATGGATAATGGAGGATGGAGAATGAATGGCGGGTAAAATGGGTACCGCAGTTGTCCAATGTCTGTACAATCTACCCGCAGGGGAGCACAGTGTGCTCCTGCACCCATTTAACGATGACTTGGGCGAACACTGTTCGCCCCTACGGGGTATACGAGTGCAAATGAATTTACAAACGACGTATTGATTCAACCGCCGCGATAAGACGTATTGATTCAGCCGCCGCGATAATTTTCCATTCTTCATTCTCAATTTTCAATTCCGATATTCCCTTGCATATCGCACAAGTGAAGTCTATAATATTTGTATAAATTGCAGATAGGAGCGAACAATATGGCTTCGGATAAAACAAATGTAATGCGTGTGCTCGAGCAGCACAAGATCGCCTATAAGCCGCACGAATACCCGCACGGCAAGGACGCCGTAGACGGTGTTTCGGTTGCGGAACTGCTCGGTCAGAACCCTGATCAGGTATTCAAAACGCTGGTTGCACGTGGCAAATCGGGCGGCTTTCATGTATTCGTTATTCCGGTCGCAAAGGAGCTTGACCTGAAAAAAGCAGCCAAGGCGGCAGGCGAAAAGTCGGTCGAGATGGTGCATGTCAAGGAACTGTTGGGCCTTACCGGCTATGTACGCGGCGGCTGCTCGCCGGTCGGCATGAAAAAGGCGTTCCCGACCGTGTTTGACGAGAGCGTGAACAATGTCCCGACCGTGATGGTTTCTGCGGGCAAGATTGGCTTCCAGATCGAATGTGCACCGGCGGATCTCATCAAGCTGACACGCGCCGCGACCGCGCATATCACGACGGATTAAGGCAATACTGCATGATTAAACAAGCGCGATTTGTGAGTGGATTTTGTGCACTGACGAGGCGCGGTTTTGCGGTAATACTTGATGTATTACCGTAGAATCAGCGGCAGCGCGACCGGAGCCTGCGCAAGGGACCGCTATAAAGTCAGGGCACAAAATTTCTGCAAAGCGCCGCAGTCTTAATTGTGCAGTGCTGCCTTACGCCTGCGGCTTCAGCAGCCCTGCCGCATCCGGAAACAGCGCGAACACGTTCTGCACGCCGCAGCCTGCCAGCTGCGCCAGCTTGGCCGCCAGCGTGGAATCATCGTCATACAGGACAAAGTGTGCCTGTCCGTCTGCATTCATGTAGGTGAAGTATTTCGCGCACAGCTCGCGCGAAAAGAACGGCTGTGCGCTGGTCTGCGCGAGCAGCGCGGCTCTTGCTGCGGCACTGAGCGAAACGCCGTTCGGCGTGGGTGACGGCAGGGTGAAATCCTGCGAAACCGGCTGCAGAAACGCGGCAATCCGCGCAGCGCTGTAAATGCCCTGCAGGGAGGAAATGTACTCGGTCAGACTGCCGCCCGAAATCGCGGTGGAGACCGTGAGTATCGCGTGCGACAGCGTGCGTCCGCACTCGAGCGGCACATACAGCGGAATATCCGCATCGTACAGTGCTTCGTCGAATGCGGCCAGCAGGCGGCGGTTCAGCGGCGTGTCGTGCTCAAAATCCGCGAATACGCCGGGCGCTTCCGTGCGCCGCGCCTCGAAAACCAGATCGGCAGCAATGCGCTCGGCGCTGCAGAAGTTGATAGCCTGCGGCGGGTCGGTCACGCCGAGCAGGCAGTGCCGCTGCACCGCGGACACCTTGAGCCGCTGCAGCGCCCCGGACTGCGAAATGCCAAGACAAAGCTGCAAAACCGGCATGCCGAGCGAAGCGGCTTTCGTCGTGTCGCGTCCGGTGCATACCAGAATAAGGTTTTTCGTGTAGACCATCATGGATCGACTCCTTTGCGATAAAATTATCTTTTCTGGACTTTATGAATAAATTCCATTACACTATATGTAGCATTACGCTAGATTAGAATACGGGTATTAACAGGAGTGTATGAATGAGCAAACTGATTCCCGATTATGTATTTGATTCGATTTACGATATTACGCCGGAGGTGCTGACTGCCCACGGCGTACGCGGCGTGCTGGTCGATCTGGACGGCACAATGGCATCCCACAAGGCTGCTCTGCCGCCAGATACGCTGCACACCTTTGTCGATCGGCTGAAGGATGCCGGCATCGCTGTGCTGGTGTTCTCCAACAACCATCCCGAGCGGGTAGGCAAGTTCTGCGAGCCGCTCGGTGTGGGCTATATCAGCCATGCCGGAAAGCCGTTTTCGCGCGGCTTCCACAAGGCGGCAAACCGGCTTGGCCTGTCCATGCGCGAGATTGCCGTTATCGGCGACCAGATTTTCACCGACGTGTTCGGCGGCAACCGCGCAGGCGCGCTGACCTGCTACGTCGAAACGCTCGACCGCCGGTTTTTCTGGATCAATGTGCGCTATCAGCTTGAGCGCGGCTTTATCGCGCGCGGACGGCGCAGAATGGAGGCGAGAGCACATCATGGCTGAGCCGAAATTCGGTCCTGCGGGCAACTCGGAGTCGTTTGCCGCCGCAGGCTTCAAGAAAAGCGAGGATGCGCCTGCATGGCTCGCACAGATGGGATTGAACGCGTTTGAGTATCAGTGCGGACGCGGCGTGCGCTGCGGCGAGGAGACCGCCCTCAAAATCGGTGCGGCAGCCAAGCAGCACGGCATTCAGATGAGCATTCATGCGCCGTATTTCATCAATCTCTCGTCCGAGGAGAGCGAGCGCATGGAGAAAAACGTCGGTTATGTGCTGGAGACCGCGCGGCTGGCTGTGCCGCTTGGCGCAACACGCATGGTCGTACACTGCGGCGGTCAGGGCAAGCTGACCCGTGACCGCGCTATGCGCAACTCGCACGAAAACGTAAAAAACATCCTGCGTGCGCTGGATGAGGCTCACCTGACCGGCTGCGCGGTCTGCCTGGAAACCATGGGCAAAAAGAGCGTGCTCGGCACTGCCGAGGAGGTCTGCAAGCTGGTGGCTGCCGATGACCGCCTGCTGCCGTGCATCGACTTCGGTCATCTCAACTGCCGCACGGGCGGGCACATGAACACCCGTGAGGAAGTGAAAGCGCTGTTCGACCTGATGGAAAATACCATCGGTCACGAGCGTACCGCCAAGCTGCACGCCCACTTCTCTCGTATCGAGTATAATGATAAGGGCGAGGTGCGCCATTTGACGTTCGCGGATACGGTATACGGTCCGGATTTCACGCCGGTCGCGGAGGAAACCGCTGCGCGCGGCTACGCACCGACATTCATCTGCGAATCCGCCGGAACGCAGGCGGAGGACGCACTCGCCATGAAGCAGTGCTTTATGGCTCAGGCAGAAAAGTAAAAAGTAGGACATTTGCCCTACGGAGACGCTTTGTAGAACTATGCAAAGGGGTATAAACGTATGAAAAAGGTATTATTGATCCACGGTCCTAACCTGAACCTGACCGGTCAGCGCGAACCGGGCATTTATGGTTCGAACACGCTGGCATCCATCAATGCGGAGGTTGTACAGAAGTGCGAACGTCTGGGGATGGAATGCGCGGTATTCCAGTCCAACTCCGAGGGTGCGCTGATCGACCGTATTCACGCGGCTCGTGAGGACTGCGATGCGATCATCATGAACGCCGGTGCGTACACGCACTACAGCTATGCCATCCGCGATGCGATTGCGGCTGTGCGCCTGCCCTGCGTGGAGGTACATATGTCCAACGTGCATGCGCGCGAGGAATTCCGCCACAAGTCGGTCATCGGACCGGTGTGCGCGGGCGTCATTGCAGGCTTCGGCAAGCACAGCTATCTGCTCGCCGTGGATGCGGTAAAATCCATCATCGGCTAATATTTAAGAGGCGATTACCATGAAAAGAAACGAACTGCGTGCCATGCTGCTCGAGCAGCCGTATGATGCGCTGGTGCTGACCAGCGAGATCAGCCGCCGCTACGCCACGGGCTTTCACTCGACGGCAGGCGCGGTGTACCTGTCGGCTAAACAGGCGGTATTCTTCACGGATTTCCGTTATGTCGAAGCGGCACGCGCGGCCATCAAGGACTTTGAGGTGCGCGAGATTAAGGCGGGGCAGAGTTATTCTGCGCTTATCAATGAGCTGCTTGACGAGGACGGCGCGAAAAAGGTCGCTCTTGAGGACAAAACGCTTACCTATGCGGAGTTCATGTCCTGGGGCACGGCGCTGCACGCGACAGCCGTCCGTCTCGAGGACGGTGTGGAGCAGCTGCGCATGTGCAAGGAAGAGGACGAGGTTGAGAAGATCGTCGCGGCACAGCGCATCGCGGAGCAGGCGCTCGAGGAGGTACTGAACGACATCAAGGTCGGCGTGACCGAGAAGGAGATCGCGGCACGGCTGACCTACCTCATGCTGCACTATGGCGCGGAGAACATGTCGTTTGACCCGATCGTCGTTTCGGGCGCGAACAGCTCCAAGCCGCATGGCGTACCGGGTGAAAAGACCATCGGGGCGGGCGATTTCGTGACGATGGACTTCGGCTGCATTTACGACGGCTACTGCTCGGATATGACGCGCACGGTCGCGGTCGGCCATGTCACCGACGAGATGCAGACCGTGTACGACACGGTGCTGAACGCACAGCTTGCAGGCATTGCTGCCTGCAAGGCCGGTGTGACCGGTCGGGACGTTGATGCGGCAGGCCGTAAGATTATCGAGGCGGCAGGCTACGGTGATGCCTTCGGCCACGGCTTCGGCCATGGTGTAGGACTGGAGATCCACGAGGCTCCGGTGGCCTCGCCGCGCGGAGAAGCGCCGCTGCCGGCAGGCAGTATCGTCACCGCAGAGCCGGGTATTTATCTGCCGGGCAAGTTTGGCGTGCGTATTGAGGATATGCTGTACGTCATTGAGGACGGCTGCATTGATTTGACCGATGCGTCCAAGCAGCTTATTGTTCTGTAAATTGCGAAAAAGGGAGAAAACGTTGTTTTCTCCCTTTTATATTCCGTGAATGTTGAAAATGGGTTGCCGTATCGCTTGACGGCAGCTTGATGAAAAAGAATCAATTTAACAATTTATCCATAAGTTATACACAAAAAATCCACACAAGTTCGGCACAATGGTTACACCGATAGGAGGAGATGTTCTCATGCGTATTTTGCTAATCAATGCAGAGCAGGACGAGCGCCTGTTCGCCACCTTCAAGCATGAACATATTCTGTATGATCAGCAGCCGGAGAGCGACACGCTTGATATTTCGGAGAATATATATGATGTAATCGTGTACAATGCCACTAAGCTGGATGAGAAGACCGTCGATGCGGTGCGCTCTCTGCGAGAAAGCGGTGATATGACACCGTTGCTCGTCATGGCAGGTCACACGACCGCGCGGGCGCGTATCCGTATTCTGAATGCGGGTGCGGACAATGTACTCATGCGTCCGTGCCAGAGCGATGAGATTCTGGCGCATGTCAATGCACTGGCACGTCGGCCGAGAATGATGCAGAGTGAAATCCTGACCGCCGGCGACCTGACGCTCGACCGCGGCCGCTGTGTGCTGTCGAGCAATGACGGCGAAGTCCGTCTGTCCGGCAAGGAGCTGCAGCTTGTAGAGATGTTCCTGCGGGAACCGGGACAGGTGCTGCCGCGTGAAATGCTGCACGAGAAGGTCTGGGGAGCAGGCAGGGACGCGACCTACAATAACATCGAGGTTTATCTGACACTTGTGCGCCGCAAGCTGCGTGCGGTCGGCTCGAAGGCCGAGCTGATCTCCGAGCGAGGCATCGGCTATTATCTGCAGGAAGCAGAATAAGAGAAAGGACGTACTTTCATGGTACGTCCTTTTATTTTTCCTGCACTGACTATCTGGAGCACACGAGGCACGTTGGTGCTGCGCCTTTCCGGGCGGCAGCCTTTTTTCGCTGCACTGACCCAGCGGGGTGTACGAACCGCGTAAGCGTGTTCGCCCCTAACGGGCGGGGGTTGTTCGCTGAATCTCGGCGGGGGAGTTGCGCTCTGCGGAGCGCGAGGATTCGCGGCGCCCGCCGCGGGGGCAAAAAGGAAGGACAACCTGCGGTTTTCCTTCCTCTTTGAACTCCTGTCTTTCCCTTGCTTCCTAATCTGGCGCAGACCGGAGACCGGCAATAGCTCCGAAAAGGGGAACGGCAGAGGATTTTTCCTCTCGCCTGGACGCGCTTTGCGCGCCATGTATCCGCATATTCGCAGTGTCAGATACCATACTGCTACACATACGGGCTACTCTGCGCAGCGTGCGGCATGACAGTGCCGCACAATGCGTTAGCGCGTTATTACAGACGGCACCTGCGAAGATAAATGGTATCGAACGCATAATCCGCAGGTGCCGTGCGTTGCAACGTGCAAAAGGGTTGCGCGACACTGTTATCCCCCAGGGGACCTTCTCTTGCCCTTTCGGGCAATTCACCTTGTGTCGCGCCTGCGTTGACCCTCCGACCTGTGTAGCAGTACGCTGTCTGACATTGCGAATATGTTGAGAAAGATACGGTAGTAAAAAACCTCTGCCGTTCCCTTATTTCGAAGCGGTCACATGTGGGTAATCTGCGCCAAGCTATCTAAGGGAAAAGGGGAGATTCACAAGAGGGTGGAAAACCGTAGGTTGTCCACCCTCTTGTGCGCCCGCGCGGCGTCAGCGCAATTTCCCTCGCTTCGCAAGCGGCTAAATGCGATTCTTGCTTTGTTCAATCGGCCCAAACCACAACCCCATCAGGCGGTGCAGCCATGCCAAAAGCCTGTTTTTCGTCAAATTATTCTGTTTCACAGCCTTTTCCTCCTGCGGGAAAGTTTTCTTTTTACGGTATTATTGTACCGCAATTTTTTCGCCGATTCCTGCACAAAATGATGAAAGATTTCTTAAATATTTGTGAAGGAGCAGAGGACGCACAGTCTGTGTCAATTTACTCCGGCTCATCCTCATCGAGCAGCGTGAGTACATCAATCGGCGCGTCATTCTGCGTCACCTGCACATGCACATGGGTGCCGAGTGCGGATTCTGCGGGAATGCTGTCCGCGCACACGCCGAGCGCCTCACCGGCGGAGACAACCTGCCCTTCCTGCACGCGTACATCGTCCATGCCGCAGTACGACGAGGTCAGGCCGTTATTGTGCGTCAGTGTCACGCAGGTGCCGTACAGACCGTCCTCGGCAATCTGCTGTACAGTGCCGTCGGTCAGTGCGAGCACGGTTTCGCCGGCTTCGGCAGAGAAGTCTGTGCCGGCATGAACACGCCAGTCACCCATGGTTGGCTGGAACAGCAGCGTGTCACCCGAAAACGGTGTCAGCACGGCTCCGGACACCGGCCGCACATACACGGGTGCGCTGACCGTCACCGCCGGTTCCGGCTCTGCCGCCGCGACCGGCTGTTCCTCGATCACTGACTCGGGTTCCTGCTCCTGCTGCGGAACGGTGGCCGGTTCGGTCGGTGCTTCGGCGGTCGAGTCGGCCGGTGCGATGATAGGCATGCCGGTGTCCGGCTCGACCGCGTTCTGCCGGTGTGCATTGCCCCAGATCACCCATGCGGATGCGGCGATGATGAGCGCACACAGCGAAAGAATGGTGTAGAATCCGCGGGTAGAGAGCGCCGCGGTGTGTTTGGATTGATATTGCTTCATGTCCCTTTACCTCCGTTGCTGACAGTATGGTCGGCTGCTGCGGAAAATATACGCGCCGCCGAAAATTTGCCGCACAGCGGACACTTCATCGGCAGATGCCGGATAGCCCACAAAAGGGGGGACGTCTGCGGATTGTACCCAATCGCCGAATGTGGTATACTAAATAAAAAAAGAGAAACGCAAGGAGGGTAAAGACTATGGAACTGGCTGACTTTTTCGCGATTGACCGGCTGTCGCAGCACGACGAGGAAATGCTGATCGAATCCGCGATGCAAATGCAGCAGATGATGATGCTGTACGAATCCGGCATCCGCGAGATCAAGACCAAGCTGGATATTCTGAGCGATGAGTCGCGTATTTCGGGCAAGCCAAGCCCGATCGATGCCATCAAGAGCCGCATCAAAAGTCCGCGCAGCATTATCGGCAAGCTCAAGCGGCGCGGATTTCCGATCACGCTGCAGTCCATGATAGACAATCTGAACGATATTGGCGGTATCCGTGTAATCTGTCCGTTTATCGAGGATATTTACACGGTAGCGGACATGCTCATGCGGCAGGACGACTTGACGCTGATCGAGAAGAAGGACTACATTGCCAATCCCAAGCCGAACGGCTACCGCAGCCTGCATCTGATCCTCGAGGTGCCGATTTTCCTCGCGGAACGCACGCAGCCGGTACGCATCGAGCTGCAGATTCGCACGATGGCGATGGATTTCTGGGCCAGCCTGGAGCACCAGCTGCGCTATAAATCCGATGTGGAGATTCCGGAGCATATGTCCGATGATTTGAAGAAGTGTGCGGATGTTATTGCGGAGACCGATCAGGAGATGCAGCGCATCGCAAAAGAACTGAAAGTGCTGTAAAAGGAGAAATTATGCAATACATACCCATTATAACCCTGGTTCTGGTGGTAATCCTGCTGGGACTGGTCATTGTTCTGCTGACCCGCAAGCCGGAAAAGCCGGAGCTTCCGCAGCAGATTGACCCAACCGCATCCATTACTGCGCTCGGCACGCTCGTGACGCAAAACCTGCGCGAAGGCCGGGAAGCGCAGAGCAATCAGCTTTCCGCGATGGACAAGAGCCTTGGAGACAAAATGAGCGGTCTGACCGATCAGCTCGGCCGGTTTGAGACGCGTCTGCAGGGGTTTACGGCGGAAACAACGCAGAATCTGACTAATATCCGCGAAACCGTGGATAAAAACCTGCACACCTTCACGGGTGAGACCAAGCAGGATTTGGAGAATATCCGCGTTACAGTGGATAAAAATCTGCGTGCCATGCAGGAAGACAACAACAAAAAGCTGGACGATATGCGCCAGATTGTAGACGAAAAACTGCAGAAAACACTGTCTGAGCGCATGAACGAGTCGTTTAAGCTGGTTAACGAGCGCTTGGAGCAGGTTTACAAGGGTCTCGGTGAGATGCAGACGCTGGCACAGGGTGTCGGTGATTTGAAGAAGGTACTCACCAATGTCAAGACCCGCGGCATCGTGGGCGAGATTCAGCTGGGTGCGATCCTTGAAGATATTCTCGCGCCCGAGCAGTACGAGACCAACGTGGCGACCGTGCCGAACAGCCGCAATGTAGTCGAGTACGCGGTCAAGCTGCCCGTTGAGGACGGCAGCTTTGTCTGGCTGCCGATTGACTCCAAGTTCCCGGGAGACACCTACGGGGCGCTCCGTGACGCGTACGAGGAAGGCTCGCGCGAGCAGATTGACGCATGCGTCAAGCAGCTGATCGCCACCCTCAAATCCGAGGCGAAGGACATTCACGATAAGTACCTTGCGCCGCCGCATACGACCGAGTTCGGCATCATGTTCCTGCCGTTCGAGGGACTGTATGCCGAAGCCGTCAGCCGCGGCATGGTGGAGATTCTACAGCGTGACTACCATGTCAATCTGGCAGGCCCGAGTACGATGGCGGCGCTGCTGAACAGTCTGCAGATGTCGTTCCGCACGATTGCGATTCAGAAGCGCTCGGGTGAGGTCTGGAGCGTGCTCGGCGCAGTCAAGACCGAGTTTGATAAGTTTGAAGCCTGCCTGACGCAGACGCAGAACCGACTCGATCAGGCGAGCCGTGAACTGGATAAGCTGGTCGGTACGCGCACGCGCGCTATCCGCCGCAAGCTGAAGGGCGTTACCGAGCTCAGTGAGGCCGAAACGCAGAAGGTTCTGGATATCGGCACCGATTCGGAAGAAGAGTGAAGAGATTCTTAACCGCTTTCTCGGCAAAAGAAAACACCGCAGAGCAAAGTTACCTACGCATAAGGACAACATTTCAAATTACCGTTCAAGTAGCATTGAAAAAGCCACTGACTCTGAATTATTCAGGGTCAGTGGCTTTTCGTTGAAAACGAGGCTGCATTCTGGTACAATCTATGTGTATAAAAGGAACTTCTCATAATTGCACCTTACAGAGCTTGTTTATGTAACCGTTGTAATACTGCAAGACCTGTTCCACGGCCCCGGCGTCACCGGCGCGGGCCGCCTCGATCACTGCAAGGGGCAAAGGCTCCTTATATCTGGCCTGCTTCATTCTGCAATACCTCCCGTCAGTCTTGTTCTCATGGTTTCCAGCGTCTTAGTCCTGTGCCGCTGGACGGCGCTGCGGGACATTCCCACCACCGCGCCGATCTCGCCGTCCGTCAGCTCCAGGACACAATGCAGTATCAAGATGCTTTGTCCCGGCTGGGGCAAGCTGGCAAAGGCAGCGGCCACCAGCCCGTCGCTGATCTGAAGCTCACAGCCATAGGCCGGAAATATAAAACTGTCGCTGGGGTACTGATCTATCGTGCATAGCGTGTCCAGTTCCGAAAGCGGCAGCGTTTCAAAGGATGTTTCCCAGCCACGCTGACGCTTCCTTTCCCGGAAGTAGTCAACGGCTTCATGGTACAGTACCAGCTTGCAAAAATGGTCAAACTGGCAGCGCCTCCCGTAATCATCAGGGGTAACTTTCATCTGCTCACCCCCTTTCCGTGGGGAGTGAGCAGGATGATCCTGTCCGTTGTCAGGGGCCTATGCTGGCTCTGGTCTGCTGACCGCCTCCTTTTCCATCTGATTTTTTGCCGGAAATGAGAATCCGCGAAAATCGACAAAAATCGCCCGGCAGGTCGTAAACCTACCGGGCGACGATTTGAAGCGTTTTGTTGTTTTCTTACATGGTATAGTTCATACTCATAGCCGGAATATTCCCGTGGCGGGGCAAGGCTTTTTTTAAGCGGTAGAAGTGGATTAGATTATAATGATAGTAAAACAGCATGGCGGCGTCCTCCCGTGGGCCGCCATGCCTTTAACTGCTGGGAATGACAGAAAGAAAGCAGCGGCCTTGATTTCTCAAAACCGCCACCAGTGAATATAAATTAAGCGTGAAAATGGGTCTGCCCAGCAGCGGTTTTTTTCTTTTCTGCCGCTGGGCAGATGTTTTTTCTTTAGATACATGATAAGAGGAATTTTTGAAGATTCCATAAAGATTTGAAAAATGGACGGACATAAAAGACGTCCATTACACTATCGGAAAATCAGCAAGGAAGTTTCATAGTAACCTTTGCGCCGCCGGTTTCTTTTGAATTTTCTAAAATAAGCTGACCATTATGTTGTTCCATAATCGAATTTGTAATATATAGCCCCATACCAAAGTGTAACTTTGAATTGCGGCTTTGATCGCCCATATAGAATCGTTCCTGTGCGTGGCATAATGCCTCTTTAGAAAACCCCGTTCCCTCGTCTGTGACTGAAATTTCCACGAAACCGTTGTTACTCTGAACATCCACATAAAGCGTTCCGCCTTGCGGGGAGTAGTCCAGCCCATTACTGATAACATTCATAATAGCACGTTCTATCAGCACCCTATCAAATTTCAGCATTTGAGGGAGTGAAACAGTATTCATTTGCAGCCGGATTTCTTTTGTCCGGCATAGTGATTCCATATAACCGAACAAGTGCTGCATGAACGCTGGCAAGTCTATACTTTCAATATGGAGCTGATAACCAACCGCCGCCCGTGATATATCAATCAGGGTTTGAATATATGACTGCATCTGGCCGGAGCTTTCCACGACGTAACCAGCGTATAATCGTTGCTCATCATCAAGATTTGTTTCTGTGAGTAAATCAGCATTTCCTTGAATAACCGTCAGAGGCGTTTTCAAATCATGGGCAAGCGCGGCGATTTGCTCTTTCTGTGTCTGTTCGGTTTTCCATTGCCGTTCTAACGAAATTTTCAGATTATCTTTCATATCTGAAAAAGATGCAAGGACATCTTCAAACTCTTTGATTTTGGCGTGTCCTACTTCAAAATCAAGGTTTTGCTTTGAAACCTCCGCAGTTGCTTCAAAAAGCGGGGTCAGTTGTGTACGCAGGTTCTTAGCAAATCTGGCGGTCAGTATGATAATGACCAGCAGCGAATTTACAGCCATCAGGATAAACGCAAGCGTGTCAGGAGATGGAAAATATTCCGGTAGCCATGACACTGTAAATTGAGAACCAATATAATACCTTAAAACGCAAAATTCGTTTTCCCGGACAACAAGTGCAAACTGCCTCCCCGTAGCATATTCAATGTATTCTCCCTTTGCGTACAGCAGGGCAATTTCTTTTTCATCATCGTCCATATTGCTGTAAAGCTCATTAAAGTTCTTGTCCAGAATTAAGTAGCCGCATCCCTGTGGAATCACAACCTTTGTAATATCCGGGGCAATCGTCAGCGTTGGAATGATCTCTTTTACCTGCAATTCACTTAGATTTGCTCTTGTAGCTAATCCAGCATTTACAGCAAGTCCCTCCAAACCAGAAGGGACAATAATTGCCGCTACCAGCATGACAATGAGGGAGATAGCAAACTGGCGAAACAATATTTTCAATGTAGGTTTCTTTTTCACTCCCATTTATATCCTATCCCCCATACGGTGCTGACCGGACTTATTTTGAAATGCTCCAATTTCGCACGAATATTTTTTATATGCGTTGAGATCGTAGAGTTATCGCCTATTCCATCAAACCCGAAAACGGCTTCATAGATTTGTTCTTTTGTAAAAACCTGTCCCCGGTTTTTTCGCAAGGTATTCACAGATTGAATACTCGCTTTTGGTAAGGGGAACCGGCTGTTCTGAAACATACAATACCTTTGCGGAAAGGTCAAATCTTATATCAGGCTCAAATGAAAGTGTGCTGTGATGCTCCCTTTTTTCTCTGCGTAAATGTGCCGCGACACGGGCGCGAAGCTCCTGAATACGAAAAGGTTTCGTAATATAATCATCCGCACCGATGCCCAATCCAAACAATATATCTTCCTCTAATGTCTTTGCGGTCAGAAAGAGAATCGGGCAGTCTACCATATTCCTGATCTGTTTGCAAAACTCAAACCCGTCTGTGCCAGGCATCATCACATCCAAAAGAATGAGGTCATAGAAATGCAGCTTTTTGATGTCTACATCATCCGCATTTTGACAGACTGTTATCAAATATCCATCTTTCCCCAAACTGTTCTTAATCAATTCCAAGATAGAAACTTCATCGTCAACTACAAGTAAGTGGGTCAAAAAATCACCTCCCGCCCCATTATACCACATTGTCGAGGTTACTCATCATTATTTTTAATGTCAGCTTTCCGATATTCATTGTTGATATTTACAGCTACGGCATTGCTTATATCCACATCCACAATACTGTAAACGTAGCCGAAACTGAAATCTTCCCCCGCCACATTTTTGAAGCGTTTCGATACCTGCCCGATTTCTTCTTGCAGTTCTGACATTTCAAGACATTCATCCGTTATGGTATATGTCAGGCCGTTATATGAAATTTCATCATAGTTTGCGGCGTTCAGCTCATAATACGGCAGAGATTCATTTAACGCCTTATTTTTATCGGCGGTATCGCGGAGCGCACCGCAGGCCGATAAGCATATAAGACTTACAAGCACAATTACCACGGCAAACAGGCACTTTTTATTCACTGTTTTTACCTCCCTCCCAACCATGAAACCAAACCAAACTGGCAATCAGCAGACAAACAGTGCAGCATACAGAAATAATCATACCGCTGAAAAAATCGGTTTTTACCTGTGCATACAGTTGGGGGCTATCCCATGCAAGCACAGTGTAATCCATAGCACGAACGCCCCAGGCCCAGGGAATATATTTCCATGTAGCGTCACCAAGCCCTGTTATCATAAGGGCAGCTATTAAACTCCCTGCAATTCCCAATCCCATAGATGCACCTTTTCCGAAGCTCATTCCCACAAACAAATGAATCAGGTAAATGGGAAGCATGGTAATCAACAATAGAATCCCTGCTTTCAGGTAAAGGCTTGCCGGAGCATCCCTATATAGTGCAGCGAATGTTCCTAACGCTAAAAATGTTGCGCCAAAAGCACAGATCATCAGAAAACCAAGTTTACCAATATACGTTGCCATGCGAGATGGGATTGTTCCCAACAAAAGCTGATAATGCCCGGCCTGATTTTCGATCTGAACAACCAGGCCCACAATAATGCCGATCAGAAACGGGAACGCAACGGCCAGCACTTCCAGATAGGCACTGATTTTGGTTGCCAGTTCCCATCTGGATATATGATAGTAACCCGCAAAAATCGCCGCACATATAATCGGAATCATGCTGTGCATATAGAGCAAAATGCTATGTTTACACTTCTGATATTCTGCTTTCCAGCAGCGAACCACAGATACCATAGTTACCCCACCTCCTTTTTCTCAAACCATCTTGCAGTTAAAAATGACAGCGCCGCAAACCAGGCCAGCGAAATGACCAATACAAGTATAATCATCCAAAATGCCATTGCCGTACTCTGATCTGCAACCGGCTCACCATTAGGCAAAATACCTAACACGGAAATCATAAGATGCGGCACCCAGCTATACGGGCAGATCATCCACAAAGAGGTTGTAGCCGTGAAAATCCCTAAAACGCTTCCAAGTCCGGCATTAAGAATAACCGTGACAAAGATACCAACTTTTTTTGATAACCATAAGCACAGCGGAACTTCCCATAGGCTTGCAATGACAATACAAGCTGTTCCGGCCGCAGCCTGCCAAATTCCGATCGTCAGGGGAATTTCGTTGATAACTAATATTGCAAAACCGCCCAACAGATTTAGCGCCAGGAAAATGAAATTCCCCACACAGGAGTAAATACCGGCCACTCCAATTTTTGCTTTCCAGACTTTGTTCTGCGAAACAGGCAATGAAGCAACGGCACGATATTTTAGTTTGCCATTATCCCGCTGTTCAATCAAGGCACAGGTGAGCGTAAGGAATCCAGGATAAAGCAGGATATACCACCAATTATAAGAATTGAGCTGGAACCAAAGAGGGGCAAAAAAGTTCATAAGCGCAGTTACAAACGGGGCCAGAACGATCAGCGTTTTTGTGAAAGTTCTCTTATGCTTTAGGTTCTCTGCCTGAATATATGCCATCTCCATTTAATATCCCTCCTTACCATTTCTGCGAATAACATCCATAAAGAGTTGTTCCAAATCTTCACCGGCGCGAAGCTCTCCCTCATATCCAAGGACGCCGCCAGCAATGATACCCACATGATCTACAATCTGCTGGACTTCTGACAGAATATGGCTGGACAAAATAACTGTAATCCCTTTGCGGGGAAAAGAGCGAATTAACTCTCGAAGTTCCTCAATCCCTAAAGGGTCAAGGCCGTTAGTCGGTTCATCCAGAATCAAAAGCTGGGGACTGTTCAGCAATGCAATAGCAATACCAAGCCGCTGCTTCATACCAAGAGAAAACTGCCCGGCCCGTTTCTTGCCGGTATTCGTGAGCTGGACAATTTGCAATACCTCGTTAATTCGTGCATCGTCCAGGCCGAGCAATGTAGTTCTGACTTTGAGATTTTCGTATGCAGTCAGATTTTCGTAAAGCGGGGGCATCTCAATCAAAGCACCGATATGCTCCAGATCATTCCGCTTCCACGGGTGGCCGTCAAACTCGATGCTTCCCGATGTGGGGCGCAAAATGCCGGTGAGCATTTTTAAGATCGTGGATTTGCCAGCCCCATTCGGCCCCAGCAGACCATAAACCGAGTTGCGCCGGATGTTCAGTGACACATTGTTTACCGCCATTTGCCCCTTGAAATTTTTGCAGAGGTCAGTCGTTTTCAAAATCATATCCATATAATCAAGTCCTTTCTTTGATTTTACGGATAGCATACCGGGCAATTTTGAAGATTTCATAAAGATTCCCGAAAACAGAATATGAACAATACACCGTAACCGTGGAGCATATCGCAACAAAGCACCAACCTACGCATTTAGGGCCTTAAAAAGCCCTATATTTCAAGGTTTTTCCCGCATAGTCGGCGGGGTATGTGAGTGTTTTATCCTATCCCCGCCATAGTGCCGCTCTAAATGCGTAGAATTTACCAGCAGAAAATCGCCGGTTTCTCTGGCTCCATACTCCCAGATATGGTATCATGGAAAAAATCAATCTGACGGGGGTATCAGGATGGACGGACAAGAAAAGCTGCTGGACTATATCCGGCTTATTCTCGCCGGTAAGAGTCATGAGCACATCGCCATACGAAAAATGCTTACATTTCTCGTAGAGATCAGGGGCAATAAATGAAACAGCTGAAGTGAACGATGTCTGATAGGTTGTATAGAGCTCACCGTAGCGGACGCACGGGAGACCCTGTTGAACTGTTTCGTTCCGCTTTATGCCGCTACCGCGCACAATCTCTCCCAAGGAGCGAATACGCACCCACTCCCACGAATCGGGGATGTCAAACGGTACCTCATCCGCCAGCGACCGCACTTCATCGCCGATTTTCTCATAAGGAGTATTATCGGCACCTTTGAGATACCAACGCCGCCTGTGGCGGCGTTGACGCAAGCATAGCATTTGTATGACAAACGCGCTTGCTGGGGCTCGCCCCAGTCCCCCATGCCGCTTGCGGGCGGAAACTTTTCGGCAGAATTGCTGGAATGTAAGTATGTAAAATCGGGTTTGGCAAGGTTGCCAAACCCGGCCTTGAAAGGGAAACTCATGAAAATGGAAGCGGCATGAAGTGAGGAAGGGTTGACAATATTGTCAACCCTTCCTCACCAATCTCAATACCGCTTCTGATAATCTTGTCAAAAGCGGTTTATATGAAACAACGGGTTCGGTGAATTCACCGAACCCGTTGTTGCTTTTTAACAAGGTTGTCAGAAAGTAAGGTTTGGCAATCTTGCCAAACCTTATCGTCACACTACTATTTCTCTCACCACACGGATCAGGGACACCACCCAGGACAGTGCCACGAGGCCCACCAGTACAAAGAAAATGCCATCTGCCAATGCAGTGTGCGTCAGATACCACGGGCGAAACACCGTGATCACCAGTGCGCCGTACAGCAGCGGCACAGACAGCCGCAGAGCCTGTGCCAGACGGACGATCCCGCCCAGCAGTGTCATTGCCATCATCAAAAAAGCATACATCATGTTCCATGCCTCCTTCTGCGATTTGTGGCATGTTACCATCAGCGGACAGACTTTGCAAGGGTCTGTCCTCCAATTTTTTGCATGGATTTTCTGCGATGAGGGTGTCTGGCAGACACCCTCAATTTCGGCGGCAGGGGGTCAATGAAACACCCTGCACCATCAAATTTTTTGTAGAATTTTTTAATTTCTGGTTATTCACCACGCTATTTTTTCGGGTAGGACAATGAGGGGTGCGGCGCAGAAGCAGAGAACCGCTTTGGGAAACATTGCCGAAAGCGGTCAGGCGGTGCCCCATGCTGGCCCTGTGTTGCCCCGTGTGGCCTTCTCTTACCTCCCGGGCGAACCATGCCTGCCAGAGTGGGAGAACGCCCGTGTGGGGCAGGAAACGCCGCAGTCCCCCCGAATAAGAAGAAAGAGGTGCAGCCTATCACAAGCAAATCACATGAGGACGAGTTCATCCGCACGGAACGCTTTCAGATCTCCTGCGGACGAGTGATCCGGATGGTTTCTGTGTTCCCGAAACAGGGAACCGAGACCCCGGCGGACAAGCTGAAGGCATTGGCGGAACTGGAGTTTCAGCAGGGAAAGATGTGTGCCTAAAGGGCTGGACATTTCAGGCCGTTCAGGGTATTGTGGTATCACAATGCTCTGAACGGTTTGCCCCAAAGGAGGACAAGAGACAATGTCAAACCTGAAGAAAACCGCCCTGTACTGCCGTCTCAGCCAGGATGACGGTCTGGAGGGCGATTCCAACAGCATTCAGAATCAGAAAAATATCCTGCAAAAGTTTGCAGAAGACCATCACTTTCCCAATCCCTGCTTCCATGTGGATGACGGTTTTTCCGGTGGAAATTTCCAAAGGCCCGCATTTCAGCAGATGATTTCCGACATGGAGAACGGTGAGATTGGAATCATCGTCACCAAGGACCTTTCCAGACTGGGACGTAACCAACTTCATACCGGTCTCTACATTGAGGAACGCTTTCCCATGTTCGGCGTACGCTACATCGCTATCAATGACAATGTAGACACTGACAGCAGCGAGAGCAATGACCTCATGCCGTTCAAAAATTTGTTCAACGAGTGGTTTATTCGGGACACCAGCCGGAAAATCCGGGCGGTGCTGAAAGCCAAGGCGGAGCGTGGAGAACGGCTGGGGACCAGAGCGCCTTATGGCTACATCAAGGATCCGGAAACAAAGAAGCTGGCGGTAGATGATGAAGCAGCGGCCATCGTCCGCAGGATATTCGCCATGTGCGCCAGCGGCAACGGCCCCAGCCAGATCGCCAGAATCTTGAAAAAAGAACAGGTGCTGACGCCCACCATGTACGCCTATACCAGGTATGGCATGAATCATACCTGTCTGGACACCGCACATCCATATAACTGGTCTGACAGTGCCATTGCTAATCTTCTGGAAAACGAGATTTATCTGGGCAATACCGTCAACATGAAATACAGCACCAAGTCCTATAAGGATAAGCGACGGGTGGAACATTCCAGAGAAGAATGTCTGGTGTTTAAGGACACCCATCCCGTTCTCATTACCCAGGAGGTCTGGGACATCGTGCAGCGGGTGAGGAAGAACAGACGCCGCCCTACGAAGATGGAAGAACAGAATAAGTATTCCGGTCTTGTGTTCTGCGCCGACTGCGGCTCCAATATGGTGCTGCACCGGGCACGTACCATGTCTGCCAGCTACAACCATTTCACATGTCGCACCTACAAGAAGGATGGAGAATCCTGCACAGGCCACTATATTAGGGAGTGCGTTCTGGATGAGGTGGTGTTGGAGGATCTGCGGAGGGTAACGGCCATGGCACGGGAACGTCCAGAAGAATTTGCCGCCTATATTGGCAGCAGGCAGTCCGCCGAGATCCAGCGTGAAATTCGCAGGCAGGAGAAAGAACTGGCCGCCATGCGGAAGCGGAAAGCCGAACTGGATGCCATCTTCAAGAAGCTGTATGAGGACAGTGTGCTTAGCCGCATTACTACAGAGCAGTTCCAAATGCTCTCAAGCAGTTACACGGAGGAGCAGAATCAAATCGCCGCAGGTATCCCGCAGAAAGAAGCTGACATCATCCAACGCCTGCGGGAAACGGTGAGCGGGACGGATGGTTTCCTCGACAAGGCGAAGCGGTACATGGACATTACGGAACTAACGCCGGAACTGCTGCGGCTGTTTATTGAGAAGATCGTGGTGCACGAAAAAGAGGTGAAGTGGTCTAAACACGCGCCGCAGACCGTGGAGATCTACTACAACGGCATCGGCTTCATAGACAAACAGCATCAGGACATGGAAAGCCTGCAACCCCTGAAAACAGAAGAACCCCGACAGGCATCGTAAACACGATAACCTGTCGGGGGATCCCCGGAATTAGTTGTTACCCCTGTCAGGGGGGAACAAAGGCTCTGCGGTGTTTTCTTGCTTGCAATTAGCCGAGCTTCGGGAACAAATCCTGCTCAATAACAGCGTCGAGCGTCATGCCTGCGTAGGCAATCTGCGCCAGACCGTCGATGAAGCGGGAGACTGCCGCGATCAGCACGGAAATGTTGTCCGCCACAAACGGAATGATTTTCTCGAGCTCGAGAGAGCCGTCTACCAGCGTGTTGTGCTTGAGGTAAATCTGACCGGCCTCCTCAAAGAAGCCGAACGAGCCGAGCGCACAGAAGTTGTTGCAGTAGTCGCACGCATGGCGGAGCTGCACCTTGTTGTTTTCCGGTGCACCCTGAAACAGAGTGACGAAGAACTGCAGCAGACCCATGTCCTCTGCGGGCAGCTGCATCGGGATGAAGCAGGCTTCGATCACAACGTCCTTGGCAACCTTGCCCTGACGCATCGCCTCGCAGCGCAGAATGGTCGGTGCGCCGTCCTTCTGCATGATCTCCGCCCGGAAACCGTTTTGGTTGAGAACATCGTTCATGCAGCCTAAAATCTGATTTTGCTGTTCGATTTTCATTCTTTTTTCCTTTCTTCCATTAACGCAGAATGTAGGGCGGGGTGACCCCGCACCGCCGTTTTCGTCAACTGCTGACGCGAACGACGGCGGGCTGGGGTCAGCCCGCCCTACAATAAACGTAAAATATTACTTTACGCCGATATCGGTGCGGTAATGCGCCTTATCGAAGTGAATTTTCTTCACATCGGCATAAGCCTTCTGGATGGCTTCGTCAAGGGTCGGTGCGGTAGCCGTTACGCCGAGCACGCGGCCGCCGTTCGTTACCAGCTTGCCGTCCTTGACGGCGGTGCCGGCGTGGAATACGAACGAGTCGGTCACATCGTCCAGACCGGTGATCTCCTTGCCCTTTTCATAGGCTTTCGGATAGCCGCCGGACGCCATGCAGACGCAGCAGGCGGCGTTGTCCGCCCACTTGATGTCGATATTCTCGAGCTTTTCGTCGATAACGGCATTGAAGATGTCGAACAGGTCGGTGTCCAGTCGGGACAGGACAGCCTGCGTTTCCGGGTCGCCGAAACGAGCGTTGTACTCGATAACGCGCGGGCCCTTCGGGGTCAGCATCAGGCCGAAATACAGCACGCCCTTGAACGGACGGCCTTCCTTCTCCATGGCCGCGACGGTCGGCTTGAAGATGGTCTCCATGCACTCGGCGGCAATGTCGTCGGTATAGAAGCGGGACGGCGAGAATGCGCCCATACCGCCGGTGTTCGGGCCTTCGTCATGGTCGTAGGCACGCTTGTGATCCTGTGCGGACGGCATGGTCTTGAGGTGCTTGCCGTCTACGAAGGCGAGCACGGAAACCTCCGGACCGGTCAGGAATTCCTCGATAACGACACGCGCACCGGCACCGCCGAATGCACCGCCGTCGATCGCGTCCTTGACTGCCTCGATGGCTTCTTCCTCGGTCATAGCAACGGTAACGCCCTTGCCGAGTGCAAGACCGTCCGCCTTGACAACAATCGGCGCACCGTTCTTCTTGATGTACTCGATCGCGTCTGCGGAGTTCTCAAAAACAGCGTAGCCCGCGGTCGGGATGTTGTATTTCTGCATTAAATCCTTCGCAAAGGACTTGCTGCCCTCGATGATGGCAGCGTTCTTGCGCGGACCGAAGGCACGGATGCCTGCGGCTTCGAGTGCGTCTACCATGCCGAGTGCAAGCGGGTCATCCGGTGCTACCATAACGAGATCCGGCTTGTGCTCCTTGGCGAAAGCAACCATGCCGTCGATGTCTGTTGCCTTGATGGCAACGCACTCTGCCTCAGCGGCAATGCCGCCGTTGCCCGGCGCACACCAGATGTGGTCCACCTTGGGGCTCTTCTTCAATGTATGGACGATGGCGTGCTCACGGCCGCCGCCGCCGATAACCAAAACTTTCATTTATTGTTCCTCCGTTTGTAAATACACACGCTGTGCGCGGAACATTTCTACAATAAGTGCAACATAGCCGATCGGCAGGAGCGTGTTTGCCGCCTTTGCCGCCAGCGGCGCCAGATAGTCATTCAGCCAGCCGGGCGCGATGAGCAGCGTAAGGATGCAGCCTGTGCTCCAGACCACTAGCAAAACCCATTCGGGCAGGGTGCTGCGGTCGATTTTGTGCATCTGATCTTTGACACCCATCAGCAGCATGCAGCCGGTGAGCAGCAGCGGCACGAGCGCCGCATACAGCAGCACAATCCGCAGCAGGCCGGGCGGGATGACTGCCGGACCGAGGATGAGCTTGAACGCCATCGTCACGTCCGCGGCAATGCTTGCGCGCATGTACCAGCGGGACGCATTCTGCACGGACAGCGCACCGGCAGACACCAGCGCGAACGCCAGCATCTGCAGTGCCCAGTTGTTCTGCGCGGCCAGACCGAGCAGCAGTCCGCCGGATACGGCTAAGTAGGCATAATAGCCTTTCAGCAGTTTCATTAGTGATGGAACAGACGCATGCCGGTGAACGCCATCGTGATGCCGTACTTGTTCGCGGTCTCGATAACATTGTCATCGCGGATGGAGCCGCCCGGCTGTACGATGTACTCCACGCCGGACTTGCGTGCGCGTTCTACATTGTCGCCGAACGGGAAGAATGCGTCCGAACCAACGGTTACGCCGGTATTCTTTGCAATCCACGCCTTCTTTTCCTCAGCGGTGAGCACCTCCGGCTTTACCTTGAAGGTCTTCTGCCATACGCCTTCAGCCAGTACGTCCTCATACTCGTCCGAGGTGTAAACGTCGATCGCGTTGTCGCGGTCCGGGCGGCGGATGCCGTCAACAAACTGCAGACCGAGAACCTTCGGATGCTGACGAACGAACCAGTTGTCGGCCTTGTTGCCAGCCAGACGGGTGCAGTGGATGCGGCTCTGCTGACCGGCGCCGACACCGATGGTCATGCCGTCCTTGACGTAGCAGACCGAGTTGGACTGCGTGTACTTGAGCGTGATGAGCGCAAGGATCATGTCGTGCTTTGCGCTCTCCGGCAGATTCTTGTTCTCGGTGACGATGTTGGTGAGCAGGCTCTCGTTGATCTCGTAGTTGTTGTAACCCTGCTCGAAGCGGATGCCGAAAATGTCGCGCTGCTCGATCGGCTTCGGCTCATAGTTCGGGTCGATCTTGACAACGTTGTAGCCGCCCTTGCGCTTGGTCTTGAGGATCTCGAGGGCCTCAGCGGTGAAGTCCGGCGCGATGATGCCGTCGGAAACCTCGTGTGCGAGGTAGGAAGCGGTGTCTGCGTCGCAGGTGTCGGACAGAGCCGCCCAGTCGCCGTAGGAGCACAGACGGTCCGCGCCGCGTGCGCGGATGTACGCACATGCGATGGGAGACAGCTCCTTGTCGGTGTCAACAAAGTACATCTGCTTCTCAATATCGGTCAGCGGCTTGCCGAGAGCGGCACCGGCCGGAGAAACGTGCTTGAAGGACGCAGATGCGGGCAGGCCGGTCGCCTTTTTCAGCGCACGGACGAGCTGCCAAGAGTTGAATGCGTCACAGAAGTTGATATAACCCGGCTTGCCGTTGAGTACCTCGATCGGAAGCTCGCCCTCGGTCATAAAAATGCGGGCCGGCTTCTGGTTGGGGTTGCAGCCGTACTTTAAGGCTAATTCTTTCATAAATAGTCCTTTCTGCTCATCAGGTCGCAGTTATTCTGCGTTCTTGTTGCGGATTTCCTGCTCAACTTCGCCGGTCTCCAGATCGACGTAGCGCACGAACAGCGAAACCTTGTTCTGCTCGTTCAGGCTGTTCCAGAGCAGGTTGGTGAACTCGCGGATGGGCAGCTCGATGCGGATGCACTTCGGCTCGCCGCGGAACGGCGGCAGCGGATCGCCGTCGCACTGATAGGTATGGATGAAGTGGCCCAGACCGGCAACCGGCTTATCGTACTCATAGAAGAAACGCTTGTTGGCGGTGCGGTCCGAGGTGAAGTTCTTGAGGATGGACAGGCTGTAGGAGCCGTCCGGATTGACAACGCCCGAAATGCGAGAGGTGTAGTTGGGCGCGTCCGGCTCAAACTCGCGGGTACGGAGTGCCTCAAAGTAGCTCTTGCCCTGCTTGAGATAGTCCACGATGGTATCGGTCTGGTCGCCGTTGGTAACGACCAGCGTGCCGTTGTACAGGCGCACCGGATGATAGATGATCAGCGAGGGATCGACCATCTTGGACGGGTCAAATGCCTCGGTGCGGATACCGTCCTCGGTTTCGGTGAACACGCGGTTGCGGCTGTTCTCCGAGCGGCCCATGATGAAGTAGGCGATAACATTCTTTTTATTATCCGGGGTGCGGCCGAGAATGATGCCGCGGCCGGGATATGCGTTGCTCATCAGCTCCTGGCTGATGTCAAAAACATTCTTGCTCATAATGCTGTTACTCCTGTTCAGTTTTTATGGACGATAGCGCCGTCCACGCGCAGTCTGCCTGCGCAGAAGTCGGATACTGCCTGCGGCAGAAGAATCCACTCCGCGTTCTGCATGACGCGCTTCTGCAAGGTCTCCGGTGTGTCGCCGTCCTCTACTTCAACGGCCTTCTGCGCGATAATTGCGCCGCCGTCTACCACTTCGGATACAAAATGTACGGTCGCACCGGTAACCTTTACCCCTTTTGCCAGCGCGGCTTCATGCACGCGCAGACCGTAGAAGCCCTCTCCGCAGAAGGAGGGGATGAGCGAGGGATGTACGTTGATAATGCGGTTTTCAAAATGGCGGCAGAAGCTGTCCGGCAGGACGGTCATAAAGCCTGCGAGCACGATCAGACCGATGTCTGCGTTCTCCAGCAGAGCGGTAAGCGCCTTGCCGTACTCTTCCGCGTCGGAAAAGTCCCTGCGGCGCAGCACCTCGGAGGAAATAGCCGCTTTTGCGGCACGCTCGAGTGCATACGCCTTCGGGTTGGACGAAATAACGAGCGAAATCTGTCCGTTTTCGATCTTGCCCGCCTGCTGTGCGTCAATGAGCGCCTGCAGGTTCGTGCCGCCGCCCGAAACCAAAACTGCAATTTTTGTCATTTATTTTTCTCCGAAAATCGAAGTATGCTGAAAACAGCATCTTCTTCTCCGTAGGGCGGGGTGCCCTCACCCCGCCGTTATAAATTATCTGCTTATCGTTAGAAGCAGCGGGTGAGGCACCCCCTTACAAACAAGGATAAATTATACCAGCTCTACGCCCTTTTCAGCGCCGTTTACGCACTCGCCGATAACATAAGCCTGCTCGCCTGCAGCGGAAATTGCTGCAACCGCGCGGGAAGCGTCCTCAGCGGCAACGGCCAGAACCAGACCGGCGCCCATGTTGAAGGTGTTGTACATGTCGCGCTCCGGAATCTTGCCGGTCTTTGCGATCAGGTCGAATACCGGCGGAACCGGCATAGCAGCCTTCTCGATCTTGGCAACGATGCCTGCCGGCAGCATGCGCGGTACGTTTTCATAGAAGCCGCCGCCGGTGATGTGGCTGATGCCCTTGACCTCAACCTTGCCCATCAGGGACTGGATCGCCTTAACGTAGATCTTGGTCGGGGTCAGCAGCTCTTCGCCGAGGGTCTTGCCGAATTCGTCGATGTAGCGGCGGACAGACTTCTCGTTGATGCCGAGCGTCTTGCGGACCAGAGAATAGCCGTTGGAGTGTACGCCGGAGGAGGCAACACCGATCAGCGCGTCGCCGGCCTTGATGCCGGTGCCGTCGATCATCTTTTCCTTATCGACCATGCCGACAGAGAAGCCGGCCATATCGTACTCGTTTTCCGGATAGAAGCCCGGCATTTCAGCGGTCTCGCCGCCGATCAGCGCGCAGCCTGCCTGACGGCAGCCCTCTGCGATACCGGAAACCATCTGTGCGTCTT